>Ga0302284_1000291_pt1 | contig 24262 bp, 18 predicted proteins | sample III_Fen_E2_1_FD_198760 | JGI IMG/M metagenome (GOLD analysis project Ga0302284, IMG submission 198760) | Peat permafrost microbial communities from Stordalen Mire near Abisko, Sweden - III_Fen_E2_1 | ecosystem: Environmental > Terrestrial > Soil > Wetlands > Permafrost | place: Sweden: Abisko...
ATCTGTTCAGGTTCCGGCGTTTAGTTCAGCAGCTGTAGAAAATGCAACTCCTTCAATTCTCACAATGACTTATAATATGACACTTGCCAATATTGTTCCTGCTGCTTCCGCATTCACGGTTCTTGTCAATTCAGTTGCAAGGGCAGTTAATTTGGTAGTTGTCTCAGGAACAAATGTTCAGTTGACTCTGGCAAATCCGGTAGTTTATGGAGATAATGTAACCATTTCTTATACAAAACCTTCAGTCAATCCGGTTCAGATTTCATCAGGAGGTCAGGCTGAAAGCACAAGTGGTCAGACAGTAACTAACAGGGTAAATGCGATAAATCCCGTTTATGTAAGCTCAGCGGTCGCGAACACAACACCATCACTTTTAGAGATGTCCTATAATATGTCTCTCGCAAATATTGTCCCTACAGTTACATCTTTTTCGGTTCTTATTAATTCTGTTGCCAGAACTGTTAATGCGGTTGCCATATCCGGAACAAAGGTTCAACTTACCCTTCAGAGCCGAATAGTTTACGGTGACATTGTTAATGTCTCTTATACAAAGCCGGCAGTTAATTTTTTACAGACAGCAACAGGAGGAGCAGCCTCCGGTATTTCAAAGCTTCCTGTTACTAATAATTGTATTAATTTGCCTCCGACTGCAGTTCTAACTTCTCCGGTTGCAAACAGTTCATTTACATCACAGGCAAATATCTCAATAACAGCCAATGCATCAGATGCCGATGGATCTGTTAATCTTGTAGAATTTTACAATGGCAGCACGAAGCTTGGATCTGCATCGGCTGCTCCATATTCACTCAACTGGGATAATGTTGCGGCAGGTACTTATTCATTGACTGCAATAGCTACCGATAACCAGAATGCAAGGACAGTATCACCGGCTGTCTCAATTTCTGTCCTCAATAAGACAACCACTCCTAATAAACACCCCATTATACATATTTACAATCCCAATAAAGGAACTTCATATGATAATCTCTCAACAGTTACAATAGATGCTGTAGCTTCCGATCCCGATGGCACAATAAGCAAGGTTGAATTCTATAATGGCTCTGAAAAAATGGTCGAATTGACTTCAGATCCATACACTTACACATGGAAAGATGTTGCGGCTGGAACCTATTATATAACAGCAATTGCAACCGATAATTTAAATGATACCACAAAGTCATCGCCCATAGAGTTGGTAGTGGGAACGCGTGTTAAATATGATGCTAATTCGGATGTTATTAAGTTGTATCCAAATCCAAATAATGGTCATTTTACAATAGAATTTGTCAATCCGCTACTGGAGGGAAAAAGTGAGATTATTATTACAGATATGGGTGGCAAACAAGTTTACAATGGCCCTGTATTACAAGAGGAGATAGTAAAACAATTTGACCTTTCCGGCAGCAGGTCAGGTGTTTATGTAATGATGATAAAGGATAAAGATATATTGGTAACAAAGAAATTTATTAAAAATTAACAACGGCCAATTTATCTGATATCAATCAAACTCTTATCTGAATGTAAAATGAACTTAGTTTTTAAAATGATATTAACCTGATCCATATACTCTGCAATCCATCTGGCAATTTGAAGTCCCTTGACATAGCTTATATGCAAGGGACTTCTGCTTTGCTATCCTATTGTAATATGGCAGCTTCAGGTAAAAAATTCTTTTCAATCACTCTTGTATACACATCAATTCGATCTGATTTTCTTTTGACTAATACATATTCTCAGTGTAAAGTATTGAAGCAAGCTCTCCATTTGGAGGCTTTTCTTTATTCACATCTTTAATGGGAATAATACTTTCGAGAATTTGTTCAGACCTGGGGAGATCCCTCATTTTTCCACAGATAGTATTTCGGTTAAATAATAAACTTTTTTTGTGGAAAAATTCGGGATGACAATGAATTTAAGGGAGAAAAGGAGGAAGGAAGCACCGGCGATTCACTCGAAGTTGATTTTCTGCTAAAAGGAGTAATGAATCGCCGGTGCTTCCTTCCCCCAATACACGCCAAAAACCTGTCATCCCGATCGAATCCACCCTTTATACTTTTCGTAAGCTAAGGGTTTTAGGTGGATGAGTGAGGGATCTCTACGGTTAAAGATGCGCATAAAGATTTGCTCTATAGGGGAAAGGAGAATGTAAGCAACAACTTCTCCGAATATGCTAATAAACCATAATGGTATTGAAAGAATTCGGTTTATATGTTGATGATATAAGTGAGTCACCTATCTTGATGTTAATCTTCTTTGGTTCATTTGTTTCATTCTGCAGGATAATGACTACACTTTTGTCGGGATTCAGAAAGGCAAGCATATTTTTAAATGAACCTGATAAGGAGATCATTTTCGCCCCTGTTTGTACAAAATGACTTACATGTTTCATAAGGTAATATTCGTGATTCAAATGATAAGTTTTTGATTGGGGATCAACAGTAATTAAAGAATTCTGCTGCCAGCCCCATCTGCTGAATCCGCCTTTTTCCAAAGATATATTCCAATACATATAGGAAGATACCCCGTTATTGAAATAGTGTTTCATCAGGCCCCAGGCGTAATTGCAATATTGCCAATCGTTCTTACCATCGCCGCACTCCTGTTCAGTCTGGTAAAGCTTCAACCGGGGATAGCGTTTATGTAAACCTGCAATAGCATCTTTACCGGCCCACTGAAAACCAATTCCTGTAATATATTGTCCTGCTTTTATATCTAAGAGTATACTATCAGCAAGAGCTTCAGCAGGTCTTTCCATTGTACCGAACATTATTTCCACTTTTTGTTTTTTCATCCGGGGCCCGAGATAATTGCCGATAAATTCTGCCAGACCGGAGGCAGTCCAGGTGCAGCTTGGAAAGATCTGACACGAATTGAACTCATTTTGTGGCATAATAGTGGAAATATTAATGCCCTGTTTTCGGTAGTCTTCAATGAACCTGGCAAAATACAAGGAATACGCCTTGAAATATTCATCTTTCTGAATGAACATATTTGTTCCCTCTTTTCCTTGCTTTTGCGGATCAAGCCCATTTTTAAATTTATCATTCAATGATGGTTCTGACACTCTGCAGGCATAATGTTTATTCCATTTCATCCATGAAGGCGGACTCCAGGGTGAAGCCCATAGCTTCAGATCAGGCTTGTATTTTTGAGCTTCTTTTACAAAAGGTACTAATGTTTGCAAATCGTTTCCGATATTAAAACTTTTCATCTCAAAATCACCTTCAGTCTCGTCATATGAATACCAGTCACGCGAAAAATCATTGGCTCCAACAGGCATCCGGCAAATATTGAAACCAGCTCCAAAACCCGGTTTAAATAACTCCTTAAAAATAAAGTCTCTGTCCTTTTCCGAAAGTATATTTAATGAAGTCCACCCCAGCTCATTAAAACAAGCTCCGAAGCCTTCAATTGTCTGAAGTGATTTATTAAGGACTATTTCTACGTCTGATAATGCCGGGGAATTATTTGTGAGATTGCCCTTCTCTGAGACCCAGGGCATATTCTCAGTTGTTGAAACCCATTCTACTTTTTTGTACTGAGCTTCAGAATTGAGAGAAATTATCAAAAGAATTGATACAATAGTTGTTAAATTCATTTTCGGTTATTTCTTTCTAAATATCATTAAAAAATATTTTACAAATTAATATCCAATACCTGACTTATCATAATTTAATCAATTGATATTAATTTTTATATTTTTAAAGATAAACCAATTGGAGATCGGAGCAATATCATTTCCTGATACAGGTAAATTCCTATTGACTTTGAAATATGGAGGCAGCATGAATTTTGGTCATCTTGATTTCCTATATAATGATGCAAGGCAGAAGTAGCTGGCCGATTGACCAGACTTCTTTCTTAATTGATGCCACTTTAAGCATATTTTACTCACTGATCATTTCCGACTTTACTGGTCTCCCATATGAGAAAAAATATGATCCTGATCCGACTTTGTAGACAATATAATTGTTTTCTGTTCTAAGGAAATGTACTCCCTTAGCTTTGGCGGCAATAGCACCGTTTTCATAAACCTTTCCCGGATCGGTTCCCGGTATCTGAACTACTGCAGTTGTATTCACCGGTATTGTGATAAAATTCGTATACACACCATCGGATTTGTCCCAGTTCGATGTAATCAGGCCTTTTACCGTTTTAAGAGATGATTTAACAAAGGACAAACTGTCAGGGATACAAGGTTTTATGCTTATTGTTTTATAGCCGGGGGTCAAAGGGCGTATCCCGCCGAATCTTGTGAAAAAAGTTTTGTCAGCACCTGAATACATTGCGTGATCATAAGTCTCCATCTCGCCGCCGGAAGAAGGTACCCCCCATTGTTCCCAGGTGGTAGTAGCTCCGTAATTTTTTATCTGGTAGCCAAAGCCGGGATAAGTGGTTTGTGTGAATATAGAGTATGCAATATCAGCCCGTCCATGATCGCAAAGGAGATCGGGTAAAAATGATGTTCCATAAATTCCTGATCCAAAATGCCCGGTACACTCCCTTGTAATATTGTCAGCAAGGTTATTAAAAACAGGAGTTCGTTTGTTGGCATGGACAATTCCGCACATGAGGGGCATAATATAAGTTATCTGTTTTCCGCTGCCATACATATTGGCAGAACTGTTAAAAAACTTACTGTTGAACGTTGTCAGAATTGAATTTGCTTTCGATGCATAATTGGCTGAATCTCTGGTTTTCCCAAGAATCCCGGATATTCTGGACATTAGATTTGTTATATAATAAAATAAGGTGGTATTAACTACCTCTCCTTCGCTAAAGCTGTTCTTATAGCTGCCATCGGTATTCGGCGGGCACCAGTCGCCAAATGAATCTGACCAGTAGTTTGATTTTTGGGCATTTGCCAGACAAAAATCAACCTCTTTCTTTGAAGAGGAATAGAATGTTTCCAAAATTCTTTTGTCACCATAATACTGGTACAACAACCAGGGTCCCAGCACCTGGCCTTCTGACCAGTCAGGATTTGAGGTGTTTTCTGAAATATTATACAGCCAGTTTTTAAGGTATTGCTGAACATCAAAATTTTGTATTGCTGCTTCATAAATGCAGTTCTCATCCATCTGGCATGGGGTTCTTTCGTCGCGGACCGGATTATCAGTAGGGATGCTTACCATATTGTTTAAAATTGTCCACTGAAAATTACTATGGGTTTGATTTATCAGACTATTTGAACTTGAAAAGCTGCCTGTGTGCTCAACATCTGAATGTAAAGCACATCCTTCCAGATCTGATAGGGAAGGCGTGCCAGGATAACCAGTTACTTCAACATAACGAAAACCATGGTATGTAAACCTGGGTTCATAGATTTCTTCACCTGTTACGCCCTTAGATATATAAGTATCAGTTGCCAGAGCGCTTCTGTTTGTGAATGTATCAAGTGTCCCGTCACTCTTTTCAGCTTCCGCATGGCGTATTACTATTTTAATACCCCGGGTTGCCCCTGAAATATGAATTCGGACCCAGCCTGCAATATTTTGTCCGAGGTCGAAAATATAGCTTCCGGAAGCTGTCATTTTTACTGATACCGGCTTTATTAGTTTTGCTACCCTGACAGGGGTTGACATATTCGACTGCATTTTTCCCGAAGGAGCAGAAGTGATAGTAACATTTTCCCAGTCTTTATCATTGAAGCCATTGAGATCCCATCCTGTTTTCTCCCTGGTAGCATCATACGTTTCACCATTATAAATTTCGGCTGAAGAAATCTGACTGTCACCCGCTTTCCATGTTTCATCGGTGATGATGCTCATCTTGCTGCCATCAGTGAATTCAATGTTCATCTGCAAAACTGCTCTTTTGGAATCCATCCATCTCCATCCGTATTTACTATAACTTGCACCGTAACCATTTGAGAGCCACAATCCCACTGTATTTCCGCCTTCCTTTAAATATTTTGTAACATCATAAGAATCATAAAGAAGGCGTTTTGAATAGTCTGTATTTGCCGGAGTTAATACCTGATCTCCAACCTTTGATCCATTGAGATGCAACTCATACCATCCAAGTCCATAGACATGGGCCGTTGCTTTTTTTAAGGCTTTAATAATGGTAAAATCCTTACGAAAAAACGGGGATTCTTTTTCTGTGGAAGTCCCTATCCATTTTCCCTGCCAATCTGTGCTTTTAAGTAATCCCATCTCCCAGAAAGCCGTTGCTGACCAATCAGAAGCAATATTATTCGAGTCCCAGACTTTTACTTTCCAAAAGTATCTGGTATCACTGGTCAAAGCCGGACCCTTATAAATTATGTTAGTCTGTTCGCCTGATTTAATGTGGCCACTATTCCATATATCACCATTATCTGCATCAAGGTTAACTTCCGAAGATGCAACAAGTATCTGAAAACCGAGTTGCATTTGTTCCCTGTCTGACGAAGTGAGTACCCAGCTTAGTCCAGGCTTCAGGACATCGACACCGAGAGGATTGACCATCCATTCGGTTTTCAGGTCAGTCGGGGAAATACCTCCATGAGCATACGACCGGGGAAATGAAAACGTACTTGCTAAAACCAATAGAATCGGAAGATACTTTTTCATGTATTTAGTGTTATTTGGGTATACAATTTTGATAGATCGTTTACTAGTTCATGTTTACGCATAACATCGAAATATACACAAAAAGTCAATGTGATATAAGCTTCGCGAATAATGCACTATCTGCCGAATGTTATATTGAGCCCGGCAAAATAGTTTCTTGCAGGAGAAGGATTATAATAGCGCCCGCCTGTTGCATTTAGATCATTTCCCAGACTATATTGTTCATTCAGAAGATTGTCAACACCGAGATAAATTTTATAAGTCAGGTTATGATGAACTGCAGATTCCCATCCTGCTTTAAAATATATAAGATGATACGGATCTGAATAATTGCTGTTGGAATCGTTCAGTGGTATACGGGCCGTATAACTATACTGAGCAAATGCAAAAAAATCAAGCGGCAGCTTTATCGTCAGTCCTGTGACTATCACGTATTGAGGAACACCGGTAAGATTATTCCCGCTATAATCATTTGATCCGTCTTTGTAATTATTGAATTTAAATCTGTTATAGGTGAAACTATTTGTCAGCTGCAGCTGTCTTAAGATATTATGGCTTCCAACCGGAATAAGATTAAGTGTTAACAGGGACTCCAGACCGGGTTGTTTAATTCCCCCGGCGTTTATGAAAAATTCATTTCCGGCATCATCTGTGCGGCGAACAATTGCCTGCTGTAACTGATAATAATAGACAGATACGTCCCACCATATTCTGTCATGTTTATCGTGAAGACGGTATCCTGTTTCATAGTTCCAGCCCGATTCTGGCTGCAGGCTGATGTTAACTACATCATTCGACGGGCGAATTTCATCAAAAGCAGGAGGCGAATAACCTCTGCTTACAGACGTTCTCCAGGCAAGATTGCCGGAGATCAGGTAAGATATTACGATCCTGGGCATTATCTGGGGAGTAAACACCCGTTTTTGTTCAGGTTTCTGAACAGGTTTAATACCGGTAAATAAAAAACGGTTATCATTTATGCTTGCGGAAGCTTCAAAAGTTAAGCGATTATTAAAATCGACGGAAAGACGTACAAATCCAAAACGCTGAATGACCTTTAAATAATCCACAGCCTGTACCGTATCTTTTATACCATATCGGTTTCCAAAGTTTCCGATGCGGGTTGGAGATTTCTGTGCTTCTAAGCCTATATCGAAAGCAAGATTGACTGATCCTTCCCTGTGGTTAGCTGCTTCAAGCCATGTCCGTATTCCAAGGCTGTTTTCCTTTCGTACTTCAAAATTTGTAATAAAACGGTTTTCGAAATCTGTATGAGAACCAAAAACTGCTATCACATGACGCAAATGATCATTTATTATAATCTCGTTCAGGATACCTCCGTAAAATGTTTTGTTATGAACACCTGCATTTTGTTGAACAGCACCGGGAAGAAAGGCAGTAGGAGGACGGGCAGCACGTGGATTATCCTGAGATTGAACCAGGGTGAGCCCACCGGGAGTAAGGTAATTCAGGTCTGAATAAAATAGCAACAAACGCAACTGACCATGAGAACTGTAATTCAATCTGTCTGTTAATTGATAATATTGTCGCTTCAATGAACTATTGTCACGATAACCGTTATACTTTTGAAGAGCCTCACTCACAGAAATATTGTTTTTTTTAAGCGATAATTGCAGAACAGAATTTTGTTGAAATAATCCATAAGACCCGGCCATAATACCTGACCTAAAATAAGTATTACCGGCACGTGTATCTGATGGAGATATGCGTATTACACCACCCGAATTGGCACCGAACAGACTGCCATCTGGCCCTTTAAGTACTTCCATACGGTTAATAACATTCGCATCCAGTAAGTTCAGGTAGGTATTGCCTCCGGCATCAGTAAGCGGAAATTCATCCAGATATATTTTAACGTTCCGGACACCAAAAGGAGATCTTAATAAACTTCCGCGTATGGAAAGACGATAACTGCCTGGCGAACGTTCTTCCATCCGCACTCCGGGAAGAGTATTAAGCGCTGACACCAAAGATCCGCCCTGTTGCTTTGCAAGAATTGCGGTATCAATTATTGCGAGAGAGGATGGCGTCCGTAAATATGGACGCACATTGAAATAAGAGTGAACATAAACTTCCTTCAGAATATTAGTATCAGCCAATTGGCCATAAGAATACATTGACAGAAAAATAAAACTAACAGGAAGCAGATACCGGTTTACTTTGTTATTCAAAGGATGCAATTTTAATATTCCCTGATGACTATCAGGTATTCTCTTGCCTTAAACAGTCATTTTCTAAAGGGTCTCTGATTAAAACAAACCATCTCATCGTTTGTTTTTATGAAACCTTCTAAATCGGTAACATCCTTTTGCATGGACTTTTATAATGGGTAAATCAATAAAATTGTCCGATCTTCTCAGCTGACCAGTTGTTCTAATTTCTTTATTGTTTCAGCTATTCCTACCCTGTTTTTACAACTTCTCCGCTGTATTCATGTCCCTGGACTATAGGGTATTTTGTGAACGGATGCTTTCCATGATTAACATGAATATCAGAACCGCATATACCAATTCGTTTAATCTTAGGCAGGATTTCATTGTCTTTTACTTTTGTCAAAACAGCAACTTCTCGGATTTCAATAGTTCCTGGAGCTGTCATTACTGCTTGCCTCATAGTATATTAATTTAATTCTGGTTCAGAGAATCAGTCAATTATTAGTTTATAAGTAAAGATATAATTTTAAGATATGGTTTTCAAAGGAAAGTTGAAGCTTAAACCATTAAAAAGTAAGGGAAAATACAAAAACCTGAGTACAGGCCTCCCGTTATTAAATGATGACCCTTATTCTTCTATTTTAAATTTTCTTTTTTCTCCCAATTCATTTAGTAAATGATTAATCTCTTTCTTGAGTTCCATCATCTGCTGATCTTTACCCATCATAAATTCATCAAATTGTTCTAGTTCATGGGCTTTGAATTTCAGCAGCTCTTCAGTCCGTTTTTGCTTTGTTTCATCAACCACGGTTAACTGGCATATTTCCTCATCTTCTGATATCATTCCTTCAATTAAAACAAAGCTGGATTGGTTTCCCTTATTTATCAATCTCACATGGCAGGTCTCTTTTGAATGGGTCTCAAATACTCTCAATATAAAGTCAATGAATTGGGAAAGAGTATCAACGGTAACAAACTGCCTGAAATTTCTGTTTGAAATTGAGGCACGTTCCTTTCCAAGCATAGAGGCACCACTCAGATTTAACTTGTAAATTTTGCAGTCGCGATCAACTGTAAAATAGCCAGTGTGGGCAAAATCATAAAGTGAAGTAAGCTTGTCATTGGCTGTTCTGACTTCGTCTCTTGCATTCATCAGCTCATCGTTTTGCATTTCAAGCTCTACCTGATGCACTTCAAGTTCGTGAAGGAGTTTTAATGTATCGTGTTCTGATAGTTTTTGGTAAGCTTTCGAAGATTTCTTTTTTATAATTCTTTCTGCCGCCTCACGCAGTCCTATACTTTCAGCTATATTATTTATCTTTTTCATGATTTTCTTTTGTTAAAAATAATTATTATTTGCTCTTAAGAGTAACATGTACTATAAACTATCTTTCTTTTTATGAAGAGCCTCATTGGCTTCTTTTAATTTTACTTCCAGCTTTTTTGAAATTGTGATATCATTAAAAATAACTACAAGTCCGTCGATACGATCGTCGAGTGTACGATATGGCATTATGCGTATTTTAAACCACTTGCCATCAAGGGTAGTAATCGGAGTTTCGATTGATGTAAGTGTTTTAAGTACCTTATGCGCATCGCTATCCATTTCAGGATATAACAAATTAGAACCTAAATCGGTCAATGGTCTGCCTATATCTGAATTGCGTACTTTAAAAATATTTGCAACGGGATCGGTAAATCTGCGTATATTCAATTGCTTATCAAGGAAAAGAGTGGCAATTTCTGTGCTGTTCAATAGGTTTTTCATGTCGTCATTGGCATGAACAAAATCATTTACCTTGCTCTGCAGTTCAATATTAACAGTCTGTAATTCTTCGTTCAGACTCTGCATTTCCTCCTTTGAAGTAGTGAGTTCTTCGTTGGTGGATTGAAGCTCTTCATTGGTAGACTGCAACTCTTCATTTGTCGATTTCAGTTCTTCCTGCGACGTTTGCATCTCTTCGCGTATGCTTTGTATCTCCTCGAGACTTCGTTGCAATTCAATCTCCAATTCCTTTTGCCGGACTGTTGACTTTCCTTTTTCAATTTTAGAGATCCCTTCATGACTGATGATGGCTGGGACATCTGCAAAAACTATCATTATCATACCTCTGATTGTTTCGGGATTTTCGATACGCTGCACAGTGACATCAACAAATTGAGTACCTCCGTTAGTCCCTACCTTTATATTTCGCAATACAACAGGATCGAAACTTTGCATTGCTTTGCGGAATGCCCCTGGCAACTCATTCCGGATTCCATCCCGTGCCATGACATGAATATTCCAGTTTGCTTTTCCGGCAACAGGTTCCAGATACTTTCCGGTGCGTCCCGTAATATAGAGAATGTCGCCTTTATCGGTTACCAGCACGCTTGCCGGGGCAAAATGCTGAAGTAAAATCTGATCTGCAAGGGTTTGAATATTTTCAACGATTTTCGGTAGTGCTGTTTCCAGAGAAAGAACTCCTTTGACTGAACGGAAAGAGCTGGGGAAGTCCATAACTTCCGTAGAATTCAGCGTTGATGAGCGTCTGAATATTTTAAGCTTTGCATCACTCTCTGTAAACCTGGTATTCTCACTACCAAGAGTCTCTGCAGTACCCAGCAGCATAATTCCACCGGGCTTTAGACTGTAATCAAACAACGCAATAAGCTTCTTTTGCAATTCGGGCTCCATATATATTAGCATATTGCGACAAGTAATTATGTCAAGCTTGGTAAAGGGGGGATCTTTGATAACATTCTGAGATGCAAAAACTACCATTTCGCGTATTGAGGCATTTATATGAAAACCTTCATCCACAGGAGTGAAAAAGCGACTGATTCGCTCAGGCGACACATCGGCTATTATATTTTTTGAGAAATAACCCAGTCTTGCTTTATCTATAGCATCGGTATCGAGATCAGTGGCAAATATTTGTAAAGAGAGGTTCATATGATTCTTTGCCTTTTCCAGAGCTTCTTTAAATATTATTGCAAGTGTATAGGCTTCTTCGCCGGTTGAGCAACCTGTCACCCAGGCACGTATCACATTCCCTTGCGGAAACTTATTAATCAGATCAGGCAGAATACTTTCTTTTAACTTTTCCCAAACCTCAATATCGCGAAAAAAGCTAGTGACCCCTATCAACAACTCTTTATAAAGTATCTCCACTTCTTTAGGATTTTCCTGCATAAAGCGGACGTAGTCCTGAATTTTATCTATCTGGTGAACACTTTTTCTCCTTTCTATACGGCGAAACAATGTAGTTTTCTTATACAGAGAAAAATCGTTTCCCGTATGTTCCCGAAGTAAAATGATAATTTTATCAATGTTACTTTTAGTTTTGCTATCAATTTCCGCATCGGTTTTACCCTGTGGGTTTAACCTTAAAAAAGATAATAGCTTCCCTGGAAGCTCCTCAGCTGGTGCAACTATATCGGCAATTACAGCGTTAATAGCGCTGCAGGGCATTCCATCGAATTTAGCAGTCGATGGGTCCTGGACCAGCACCAAGCCATTTCTTTCTTTGATCGCTTTCAGCCCCAGACTACCATCTGAACCCATTCCGGAAAGTATTATACCAATGCTCTTTTCCTGTTTGTCTTCGGCAAGTGAACGAAAGAAGATGTCAATAGGCAAACGGAGACCATGCGATTCAACAGGATCGAACAATTGCAGTGTACCATTTAGAATCGAGAGACTTTTATTGGGAGGTATTACATATACGCAGTTTGGTTTTACTAATAGATTATCGCTGGCCTGCTGTACTTTCATCGGAGTTATTCGTTGTAACAGCTCCGGCATAATGCCTTTATGATCTGGAGAAAGGTGCTGAATAACTACAAAAGCAAGCCCGGTATTATCCGGCATGTGCTTAAAGAACTGCTCAAGCGCTTCAAGACCCCCGGCAGAAGCTCCAATACTTACAATAGGAAACTGATCCGGTTTGTTTTTTACAGGTATCGCTTCTTGAGTCCGCTTAAGGGATGTCGTATTCTTAGACTTCATTCAGGTGATTTAAAATTAATCAAACTTATATGGTGTTAAATCTGTCATTTTCAGTTTTTAATAATATTTCCTTATTTTAACAAACAGGTCTATAAAATCTTACAATTTTTCAAGTGATTTACGTCTTTTATGCTTTAGTTTTTTGAAGTGCGAGGGAGTTAAGCCGGTAATCTTTTTAAATTGGTTCGAAAGATGAGCTACTGAACTATAGTGCAACTTAAAAGCAATTTCTTTGAGGTTGAGTTCATCGTAAACAAGCAATTCTTTTACCCGTTCAATCTTGTGAAAAATAAAAAAATGTTCAATTGTAGTCCCCTGAACTTCAGTAAAAAGATTGGCAAGGTAGGTATAGTCATAGTTAAGTTTTGAGGTCAGATAATCTGAAAGATTTATTTTAAGTGGATAATCAGAATAATGTATTAATTCAATAATAATAATTTTAATTTTTTCAATCAGGATGCTTTTTCTGCTGTCCATCAATTCAAGTCCGGTTTTTTTTAAACCTGCATCTAACTGAATTCTCTGTTCCGATGAAATTTCTCTTATGATCTCAACTTCACCTAACTCCACCGAAATATATTTCAGACCAAGTCTCTCCAATTCTGATTTCACTGCCATTTTGCAGCGGATACATACCATATTTTTAATGTAGAGTTTCAAAGGGGAATTTAATTATAACCAAAATCGAGTAATTTATTTAGAGGATTTTCAAGGATTCAACATTATAAAGCTATGAAAAATAAACCATTCGGCAATAATTTTCACTAAGCATTTAGCCTGCAGAAAATAATTGCTTCAGGCAATTCAATGTCCGTATTTTCCTGTAATTGAAATTCTCAGATTGCGAATCAGAAAGTGGTTGAAGTGTTTAATTTTTAAGTTGGCCTGAAGGTAAAAAAAAAGGTCGTCTAGACGACCTCAGGAGAGAACTATGTCTTGAATTAATATGCGTTGGAAGGTGCAATTTGATTTAATTTTGGTACAAATTTATTCCGTTGTTTTTCCGTCAAATTCTACATCCTTTGTTTCAGCATCCTTTTTTGTTGCGTTTATAAGTCCGTCAAGGTGATGTGGCGGGGCATAGATTGTGTACATTTTTAATCCATTTACAGAATCTGTATTTATTACATTATGCTTGGCTCCGGCAGGTACAACAATGGCATCTCCATTTTCCACTTTATATTCATTCCCGTCAATAATGCATTTGCCCTTGCCGCCTTCGAACCTGAAAAACTGATCTGTGCTTTCATGGATTTCCATACCAATCTCTTCACCGGGTTTTAAGCTCATTAATACAACCTGAAGATGTTTACCTGAGTAAAGTACTTTTCTGAAATTCTCATTTTTAAGAGCTTCCTTTTCAATGTTATTTTTAAATCCTTTCATGATAATATTTATTTGGTTCAAAAAAAATGTGCGCAATTTTCTATATTATAATAATTATGGTAGTTCAAACACAATCTGGAAAGTTAGTACAATTAGGTATTTGGATATACCATTAACAGAAATCCTGTTTTGTCGAAGTCTTTTTATAAAATTCCGGTTAACGGGGAATAGGCTCCTATACCTTTTCGCTGGTTTAAAGCCCTTCCAATATCTTTTGTAATTCCTCTTTAGATTTGCCAAGCTTAATTTGAAGTTTTCCAAGCATTTCATCTTTCTTGCCTTCTGCAAACATCAGGTCATTGTCGGTTAATACTGCAAATTTCTGTTTGAGGCGGCCTTTTTGCTCATTCCAGTTTCCTTTTACTTCTGTCTTGTTCATCTCAGTGATTTTACTTTGTGAATGCATTTTCACAACGTAAAGGTCGTCACCTCTGTCGGGATAAGGATTACACAACTTTTGGAAAAAGTTATATCATTCACACCTGAATGTATCAGCGAAGGAATTTTCATACTTTTACTTTTTAAATCATGTTTATTTTATTTTTTGAGAACAAGTATCTTTATCAACTTTAGTGATATCTTATAATATTAACAGATGAAAGCCATTCTAGTGATAAACCCCTCCTCCGGCAAAATGGGCAGAAAAATGCCCCCTGTACTAAAATGGACTTTAAAAAAACTGGGAAGAAGATTAGCCGGCCTGTCCAGGCCTAAAATATCAGAGGATGATATTATAGCCGAAGTAAAAAAGAAGTGCGATAAAGAAAATATAAAACTGGATATAGAATTCACAAAATATCCAAAACATGCAACAAAATTAGCAAAAGCTGCTGCTGACAAATACGATCTGATTATTGCCGCAGGCGGAGACGGAACAATAAATGAAGTAATTAATGGTTTGGCTGAATCAAAAGCAACCCTGGTAATTATTCCTTTTGGCAGTACGAATGTTTTAGCTTGTGAGCTGGGCATACCTAATAATCCGAAAGAGGCGGCAGAGTTAATTACAAAAGGCAAAAAGATAGAAATGGATCTGGGCCATGCAATAACAGGTAAAGAATCAAGATATTTTTCAATGATGTTAGAGGTGGGTCCCTTTGCTCAGGTTATAAAAAAAACGACTCCGGAATTTAAAAGAAAATGGGGACGATTTGCATATCCCTTTGGGTTAATCAAACTTCTTTTCAGATATAAATGGCATGAGATTTATGTCAATCACGAATTTGATTCAACAGGATATTTTGTAATTATGGCAAACATAAAATATTATGCAGGGGAATATGAAATTGCTGATAAAGCAAACAAGAGAGACGGCCTTCTGGATCTTGTTATAATTGATAGAAAAAATCCATGGGATATAATTGCGTTAATCTTTTCATTTGCAGTTGGTAAAGAAAACAGGTTTCTAAGAAAAGAATATTATCAAACAAAAGAAGCTGATATTTACTCTCATCATAAAATGCAGATTCAGGTTGACGGCGAGGTATTGGGCATAACCCCGGTAAAAGTTAAAATTATACCAAAGGCGTTAAATGTAATTGCAGCTTCTCAAAATGGTATCTGATTTGCTTGTGAAAAAGACATTGTAAAAGAGATCCAGATGTTTTTTGGATCTGGTGGAATATTACAGGAAGTCAGATGGATCATCGCACAAGAAGATACCTGGATTTTTGACTTATACTCACAAAAAATATACGTTATACTTAGTTTGAACAAAATGAATTTTACGCTGTTTGATATGTTAGATTTTCTAATACTTAGTTTTTTATATTTCAATATATTAACTTCCAAAAAAGAATGGTAGAAAGAAAATGAAAGTGTAGTTACTACAATAGCTAAAAGCATCCTGAATTAGTCAGAATAATCCTTAAATAAGGTTCTTAGACAAACTCATACTGTGCGTTGCCTTTAAATATTATCTAATTTTTGAACTGTAAAATATTAATCTAAGAAATAAAATCAATTTGATCAATTATTACCAGGGAGCACGGACCAACCCCAAAGTTTTCAAACAATTGTTCTGTAAAGACCTGCTGTTTGTTTATTACGATTGTCCTTTAGGATGCGTACGACAGGACAGATGGTCTCAGAACAATTACATCTTGTATATTATATCAGGTAAAAAAGTTTTATATACGACCACACGTTCATGGTTACTTACAAGAGGAACTGCAGTTTTCGTAAAAAAAGGAGCATGTATTATTGAAAGAGTGGATGGAGAAGTTTTGATTCTGATGGCTTTTTTTATACCCGATGACTACCTCCGGTCTTTTCTAATTGAAAACCGAGCACTGCTGACAAAGGAGAAAATCAATGTTCAAGAAGATGACCTGGTATTATCGCTTGAAGTAGATGAAATGATGCTTGCTTACTTCGAATCTGTAATACCATATTTTTTTTCATCGGTAAAGCCACCTGAATATTTGCTTGAGTTAAAGTTCAGGGAGCTGCTATTCAATATTATAGGCAATCCTGTAAATACAGAACTCATTAGCTTTCTGAAAACATTGGTCTCATCACAGGCTAATAACATCCGGTCAATAATTGAAGCGAACTATAGCTATAATCTTACACTCGGAGAATATGCAAAACTTTGCAACAGGAGCCTTTCGTCGTTTAAACGGGATTTTTATAACATATATAGCGAATCTCCCGCAAGGTGGCTCTTAGACAAACGCCTTTCCCATTCTCTTAAACTGCTTTGTAATTCCAACAGTCCCATTGTGGATATTTCTTTTGAAAGCGGATTCGAAAACAGTACACATTTCAGCCACGCCTTTAAAAAGCATTTTGGCCTATCTCCCTTGAAATACCGTCAAAAAAATTCAACTCTGCAAAGTTCGTTTTAAAATGAACTTTTTTGACAAATAGTTGAACCGCAGAATCATGCCTTCAGATTATGTATGGTTTAATTTTACATTGTTAAGTAAACAATATTTATTAAACCTCATAAAACTTAATCATGAAAAAATTTATTGCACCAATTGCCATTATTTTTATGGCGATAACAATATTCAATGCGTGTCAAAAGTTGGAAGAATTCGACTCCTCTGGAAATCTTTACCACGGTCATGGCTATTTGAAGCAAACCAAAGCTTATTCATCTGAAGTTGCTTTTAAATGGATAGAAATGCAATTGCGTTTAATCCGCACAAATCCAACTCCTCTTGGAGGTTTGCCTCCGCAACGTTATTTCGGCTATAGTGCTATTGCTTTGTATGAATCTGTAGTGCCAGGGATGCCTGTGTATAAAAGTTTATCGGGACAGTTAACCAATATGCCCTCTATGCCACAAACGATTCCCGGATATGAGTATTACTGGCCTGCATGCGGAAATGCGGCATTGGCATTCATGACGCGAAGTTTTTTCTCCAATGCTACAATTGCTAACAAAGCATCCGTTGATTCCTTGGAAAATGCCTTAAGCGATTATTATAAGATGCAGACAGATACAGCAGAGTTTCATCGGTCGGTGAATTTTGGTAAAGCCGTAGCCTTGCTGGTTTTTAACTGGTCGACAACCGACGGTGCTTCCAATGCCAATGCACCTTATGTTCCACCTGTTGGCCCTGGTTTATGGGCGCCCACACCTCCTGCATTTGCACCAGCTTTCGGGCCGTATTGGGGCAACAACCGACTATTGGTTGCAAATAGTCTCGATGGGACTGCACCACCAGCTCCGCCGGCGTATTCAGAAGTACCAACTTCTGACTATTTTATGATGGTAAAAGATGTATATGATGTTTCACAGGCTCTTACCCCCGAACAAAAAGCCATTGCTATTTATTACCGTGATAATCCAGGTTTTGGCGGTGGCCACTACCTTTCCATTTTAGAGCAGGTATTAGTACAGGAAGATCCGCAACTGGATTTTACGGCTTATGCTTATGCCAAAGCCAGTATTGCAATTATTGATGCAGGTATCGGTTGCTTTAAGACTAAATATCAATATAACCAGCAAAGACCAATAAAATACATACGAGAAGTTTTGGGTTATAGCTTATGGAATCCGGTGTTTCCTACACCTAACTTTCCCGATTTTCCTTCTGCCCATTCTACCATTGCCGGATCCTTTAGTGAAATAATGAAAAGTTTGTTCGGATCTGATTATCATTTTACCGATCATACTTACGATTATCTGGGTATGGCACCGCGTTCTTATACATCGTGGGATGCCCTGACTCAGGAAATTGGCGATTCTCGTGTTTATGCAGGGATACATTACCGTCTATCCTGTGAGAGGGGTAAAGAACAGGGAAGAAAAATAGGACAAAATATAATTAGCACAGTTAAGTTTAAGAAAGAATAACAAGTGATAAATATTGTATTATAGTAAAGAATCAATATTTAAGGGAAATCAATTCGAAAGTTACTTTTTTTAATTCATTATAATCAGAAAAATCCCGAAACAGAATGCATTCAGTTTCGGGATATCTTTTTTGCGAATTTAGTGGAATATTACTAGATGTCATCCTTCAAAATAAGGCAGAAATTCCTTCAGTTCATAAGTATTACATAAACCCTTGAATTCTTCCAGGAGTTCCTTATTAAAAGGCACTCCTTTATCTTTTCTTGCCAGCCAGATATCATGTTCTTTTTCACCTGCAGTATAAATACGGGTCTGACCGGGCATTTTCTTTGAAGCCCTGAGCTCACGCAGAATATCACCTGTGGTCTTTTTAAAATCCTCTGGATCAGTAAAGGCGTTGATATCTATAACAATAAAGAAGTGACCCACAGGATAAGGTACTTTCTTACCATCTTTTGAACCATTGAGCATCTTCATAAATGAGCCTTGCTGCAATGCTGCAGAGAGTATCTCCACTACAGTGGCGTATCCATAACCTTTATAGCCCCCGGTTTCTTCACCAACACCCCCCAGAGGCGTGAGTGCAGCTTTACCTGCAATAATATCCTCGAGTACTTCGGATGCATTGGTTTTACTTTCACCATTTTCATCTATTACCCAGCTTTTCTGTAATTCTTTTCCCTCCCTGGCATAAAGTTCCACCTTTCCTCTTTGAGTAATTGAAGTGGCACAGTCAAGCAGAAATGGGAATGATTCATCACTGGGTATCCCAAAAGTCATCGGATTTGTACCGAGCATGTTTTCCACTCCAAAGGTAGGTGCAACGGAAGGACGGGCATTGGTTCCGGTGATGCCGATCATATTCTCGCGTACCGCCATCAAAGGATAATAACCTGCAAAACCATAGTGACTTGAGTTACGGACTGTTATCATTCCCATCCCATATTTCCTGGCTTTTTCAATCGCAAGCTTCATGGCATTGTATGATATGACATGGCCCATTCCATTCTGCCCGTCAATTACAGCTGTTGCAGGACCTTCCCTTACAATTTTATAATTGGTTATCGGATTTAATATACCCTGTTTAATACGATCGAGATAAATGGTTTTGAGACGATTTACGCCATGCGAGTCAAATCCGAGTTTGTCGGCTTGAAGCAGTACATCAGCAACAATTTTTGCATCTTCAACGGGAATGCCTGCTTTTACCATAACATTCACCATGAATTTTTCCAGGACTTCAAATGGAATAAATTTTTTCACTATCGGGTTTTGTTTATCTCTTTATGAGAATTGTAAAATTTCTTAATAAAACGGCAGTTCAAAATTAGGAAAGATTGTCCAACTTTGACAGGATTCTGTCTCTCATTCTTAAAATTAAATATTACTCTCTGCAGAACAGTTTTTGATTTTTTAACTCATGAAATCGGGTAAAATAACCTCCTTTTTCCATTACCGCAATTACTTTCGAAAGTTGTTAACCCTATTCCATGAGTCGGGAATTTACCTTAATTTTGGAATCTATGAAAAAGTTAATATTTCTCCTTGTACTTATCCTGGCCGCTGGATGTAACAAGGAAGTTTGTCCGACATATACTGATTCAGCAAATAAAATGCGATCAACAATCTTTCAGTCTGGTTCAGTCCGGGCTGATGGTATCCATCGTGTTTATACCGACACACGTCACAGAAGATGATGAAAGTACGAAATTCAATATCTGTTCTTGTATTGATTCTGCTTTCAGGAAGTCTTATTCCTGCACAAACGGCCAATAAAACCGAAGTTCAGCATTCATTTGCATGCACCGATTATACCCAGGGCAAGGTCTTTATAATATCAAAAACGGGGAAAATGGAATGGGAATACCCTGCTGAAAACTGTAATGATATATGGATACTGCCAGGAGGTAATCTCCTTTTCAATACTGGGAAAGGAGTTAAGGAGGTTAACCGGAAAAAAGAGATTATTTTTTCTTATGAATCAAACAGCGAAATATATGCCTGTCAGCGTCTTTCAAATGGAAATACCTTTATTGGCGAATGTAATTCAGGACGATTGCTGGAAGTAAATCAACAGGGTAAGATCGTTAAAGAAATAAAACTACTTCCTGATGGTACTGACGGCGGACATTTTTATATGCGAAATGCCAGAAAACTAAATAACGGTCATTATCTGGTAGCTCATTATGGCCTTGATAAGGTTTGCGAATATGATTCCATTGGGAAGAAAATAATGGAAATCCCAATTACGGGCGGACCTCATTCTGTAATCAGGCTGCCGGGGGGAAATACATTAATTGCCTGTTCGGATCATAATGGCGACCCCGGGGTTGTTGAGGCTGATAAAAATGGAAAGATAGTATGGCAGTTAACAAAAGATGAACTTCCGGGTCTACAACTAAAATTTATGACCGGTATGCAATGTTTGTCAAACGGAAACCTTGTGCTGACGAATTGGCTGGGACATAATCAATTCGGTAAGGCTCCCCATGCATTTGAGATTACAAGAGGTAAGAAGGTAGTATGGGTTTATAATGATTTTACTATTCTTAAAACAATGTCAAGCATTCAGTTAGTTGATGAAGATGCAAGTGTTGCACCTGAGAATGTGTTGCATTAAGAGCTGAAATTCTGAAGGATTAAACGGAAAGGAAAATCTAATTTAAAATAGAAATGGGAAAGTTAAGGATTTCAGAAAACATTAATTCCAGAAGGAATTTCATTAAAAATACCGGAGTAATTTCTTTAGGTTTGGCGGGATTGACAGCTGGTGCTATTTCCTGTCGAACCGGATCGACAATACCTGAAAGTGCTGTAAAAAAGCCTGGAAATCTCTTCTCCGGCAAACCATCATCGCTTCAGGACAGAATATCAAGGGTTTTAATTGCAACAATCGGAATGCAGCGTTTTAACTGGGAGCAGGGCACTGTTGCACAGGCTCTTCTGGAGATGGGGGAGTATGACCTTGTTGTTTCTTTTGCCCGTGCTGCTATTATGAGGCAAACGGAGGGCCGCTTTTCGGTAATTGCGGGCAATAACCCGATAAACGATTGTTCCAGTATAGGTGAAGCCGTATTATTTGCAGGAAAGCTAACAGGTGATCCTTTGTTTAAAAAAGGGGCAGATGAAATGATATATGTAATTAAAAATACAACTCATAAAAATGATGAGGGGATAATTTATCATACCCAGGAGCCGACAAAATACATAATGTCGGATGCCTTCTATATGCTGCCCCCTTTTCTTGCTGCCGCAGGTGAATACGATGAGTCTTTAAAGCAGATTGAGGGCTTCAGAAAGTACCTGTATCACAAAAATGATCAGCTCTATTCTCATATGTGGGACGGACCTAATAAAAGATTTGAACGTGAAGATTTCTGGGGAGTGGGAAACGGATGGACCGCCTCGGGCTTGACAAGAGTCATAAAACTTCTGCCTGACAACAGGATGGATGATAAGAAAAGACTAATCGGCTATGTTAAGGAGGTCATCGACGGCTGCTTAAAGTACCTTCGTGAAGACGGGTTATTTCATAACGTCGTAAATAAACCGGATACTTTTGTTGAAGTAAATCTTAGTCAGATGATAAGCTACACGATCTTCAGGGGCGTCAAAGCAGGTTATCTTGAATCAGGCTATCTGGAAAAAGCTCAAAAAATGCGGAAAGCTGCAAATGACCAAGTTGATTATCTTGGTTATGTACAGAATGTTTGTGGTGTGCCTTCTTTTGACAGGCCTTATGTTGCACCTGAAGGACAGGCTTTTTTCCTGCTGATGGAAACTGCAGCAAAAGATCTTTCAGTGAACTAATTTCAAGCCTGACTTGCAAGTCTTTCGGGTTATGATTACTTTGTCGGAGAAGCCTGGAAGGAAAAATGATTTTATTACATTGTGAAGATCAGTATTTAAATGCTTAGGTATGGGTAATCAAAGGAATCTCGTCAGAGCCCTTGGAATGGGGTATGTCGTCATTTTTGTTGTCGCAAATATCATTGGCTCAGGAGTTTATAAAAAAATTGCTCCGATGGCCGCCGAACTTCATTCCTCAATATGGATACTACTGGCGTGGATTGTCGGAGGGATCATCACTCTTTTCGGAGCCTTAAGTAATGCGGAAGTTGCAGGATTACTGGCCGATACCGGGGGAGAATTTGTTTACCTGAAAAAGATTTACAATCGTTTTTTTGCTTTTATCTACGGATGGTCACTTTTTACGGTTATTCAGACTGCTACCATTTCATCACTGGCATATGTATTCGCGCAATCGCTGAACAGTATAATACATATTCCACATATTTTCAGCTCATTGCAGCATTATACAATAGGGGGTGTTTTCTTCCCTTTCCAGGATTTCGGAGTCAAACTGACTGCAATTCTCCTGATATTAATTTTAACAGGCCTGAATATATCAGGATTAAAAAGTGGGGCCGAGGTTAGTAAAGCCATAATGCTCCTTGTGTTCACCGGCCTTGCTACAATAGTCATATTTGGTTTGAACAGCCATGCAACACGACCTGCAAATTTTTTGGATATTAAGGATCTGACTGGAGGTACTGTCACGATCTCAGCATTTTATACAGCAATGCTGGCTGCTTTCTGGGCTTACCAGGGATGGGTTTCTGTAGGATTTATAGGAGGAGAGGTAAAAGACCCTAGAAAAAACATCCCGAAAGGTATAGTAACCGGTGTTTTTATTGTGATATTCATTTATCTGCTTGTAAATATCACTTACCTGTCCCTGTTATCTATTCCTCAGCTTGTGCAAATTCATGAAACGGGAAATCAGATTGCGGCGGTTGAGGCGGTCAGGAGCTTTTGGGGAACAGGAGGTGTAATGTTTATCTCATTGTTAATACTTGTCACCACCCTTGGCTGCACAAACGCCAGTATCCTTACCGGAGCCCGTCCATATTATGCGATGGCACGCGAAAAGCTTTTCTTTTCCGGTATTGCAAAAATTAATAGTGCCAATGTCCCGTCGAACTCTCTTTTGTGGCAGGGAATATGGGCATCGGTACTGGTTCTCTCAGGAACCTTCGATCAGCTGACCGATATGATTATTTTTGCTGTTTTTATCTTTTACGGAGCGACCACTCTTGGAGTATTCATTTTGCGACACAGAATGCCGAAAGCCCACAGACCCTACAAAGTATGGGGATATCCCGTGGTACCGGCAATATTTATACTTTTTTGTATTGGTTTGTTTTTCAATACCATTATAACCAGGCCCCGCGAAGCTACAATTGGGTTGGTCCTGATTTTTTCAGGAATACCGGTTTATTTTTTCCTGAAAAGAAAATATTCAAAAAGTAAGCAAGATTAAAACCAGATAAACCGGATTTTCTATTTATCAGGAACGAAATCCATGGCAATTGAATTCATGCAATAGCGCTTTCCCGTGGGCCGGGGACCATCATCAAATATATGTCCTAAATGTCCGCCGCATCTTCCGCATAGTACTTCAGTCCTTTCCATTCCCAATGAAGAATCTGTTTTATATACAGTACTGTTTTTGTTTTTCTGTTCAAAAAAGCTTGGCCAGCCACAGGTGCTTGAAAATTTGGCTTCTGAGCGAAATAGTAAGTTTCCGCAAGCTGCACAGTAATATGTTCCTTTAATATCTGCATTCCAATATTTACCAGTGAACGGTCTTTCTGTAGCTGCATGCCGGGACACTTCATAAACATCTTCAGGCAGTATCTTTTTCCATTCGGCATCAGTAAGATTCAGTTTAGTTGTATCGGTATGAGAATAATAAGGATTTTTAGGTTTATTAATAGAATTCATGTTTAAAGCTGATTGATTAACGTTTCTATTTTGTCCGCAGGCACTTAAACCAAGTGTC
>Ga0302284_1000293_pt1 | contig 24246 bp, 31 predicted proteins | sample III_Fen_E2_1_FD_198760 | JGI IMG/M metagenome (GOLD analysis project Ga0302284, IMG submission 198760) | Peat permafrost microbial communities from Stordalen Mire near Abisko, Sweden - III_Fen_E2_1 | ecosystem: Environmental > Terrestrial > Soil > Wetlands > Permafrost | place: Sweden: Abisko...
CGCACAAATAAAAAAACCTTCCCGAAAGAAGGTTTTTTTATTTGTGCGTCGGGTTGGATTCGAACCAACGAAGCCCGAAGGCGACAGATTTACAGTCTGTTGTGATAGACCACTCCACCACCGACGCATACTAACACAAGAAGAGTATACACGGTTTTAGTATATTTTTCAAGATAGTAAAAATATGCTAAAATAAAATATATGTCACAGCTTTATAGTAATTCAATTTTTTGGATAGATGTAGAAAAAATTAAACCGAATCCGTTTCAGCCTCGTCGAGAATTCGATGAAGCTCGTTTGAAGGATTTAGCAGATTCAATCCGTCAGTATGGAGTATTACAGCCCCTTGTTGTGTCTCGTATGGAAGTTTTGAAGGAAGATGGAGGTATTTCTGTAGAATATGAACTTATCGCAGGAGAACGCCGTTTGAGAGCTTCTACGATAGCAGGACTTTCACAGGTCCCAGTTATTATTCGTGTAGGAGATGACAATATGGCAAAGCTTGAGCTTGCTATTATTGAGAACTTACAACGCGAAGACTTAAATGCAGTAGAGAGAGCTAGAGCTTTCTTTCGTCTTGCAGAAGAATTCAAATTTACACATTTACAAATAGGAGTAAAAGTTGGTAAGAGTCGCGAATATGTTTCAAACACACTAAGACTTTTGGCCTTACCTCAAGAAGTTCTAGATGCCTTGTCAGCTTCAAAGATCAGTGAAGGTCATACTCGTCCTATTTTAATGCTTGCAGATAGACCAGAAGAACAACTAGTTCTCTTTAAAGAAATAATGTTCAAGAAGATGACAGTAAGAGATGCAGAAAAAATAGCTCGCAAGATAGCATTTGATCGTGTTCGTAAAAAGGAGTATCTACCAGATCCAGAGATTACAGAAATAGAAGAGAAACTACAAGAGACACTTGGTACTCGTGTTCACATAGAGAAGAAAGAACAGGGTGGTTATATAACAATTGATTTCTTTACAAATGAAGACTTACGCACAATTCTAGGGGTTATTAAATCCAATGAAGGAAGCTCAAATAATCCAAATGAAATGCTTGAGAAATTTATGGCAAAGCAAGAACCAGTTGTTGTTGAAACAGAAGAAAAAACACCAGAAGCTATTGCATCAAATGAATTAGCTCAAGAGGATGATTTGCATCTAATCGATGATAGAACACCAGATGAAATAGAAAAAGGGGAAGTTGATTTATATAATATAAAAAATTTCTCAGTTTAGATTCAAAATAAAAAAACCGTATTAATACGGTTTTTTTATTTGTTATTTACCAAATGATAAGAATTTTGAGAGTAGACTATTTTCTTTTAGATAATTGTTGATTCTTTTACGAGCTAAACTTGTTTTTGCATGGTCTAACCATTTAGAGGATGGTTTTGCATTTTTATTTACTTGTATTTCTACTATGTCGTGAGTTTTAATTACGGTATGTAGTGCACAGTTTTTTCCATTAACTTTTGCTCCTTGTGCATGATCTCCAAGGTCTGTATGTATTGCATAAGCAAAATCAATAACACTTGAACCTTCTGGTAGGTCTATGATATCTCCCTTTGGTGTAAATACGAATATTCTATCTTTAAAGAAATTAAGCTTTATTTTCTCTAGGAATTTTTCTGGTTTTTCTTTTTCTTCTTCTTGATTTTGATTTAATTCGTGAAGTTGATTTACCCATTCAAATTCTTTTGTTTTTAGTTGAGTTGTTTTTTCTTTATATATAAAGTGAGCCGCAATACCATTTTCTGCCTTCTCGTGCATTTCATGAGTTCTAATCTGTATTTCTACAATACCTCCTGTTCCTGTGAATATAGTGGTATGGAGACTTTGATAACCGTTTGCTTTAGGCATAGCAATATAGTCTTTTATACGATTAGGAAGTGGAGTCCATTGTCCATGTATTAAACCAAGAACATGATAACAATCAGAAACAGAATCAACGATTACTCGAAGTGCAATAATATCGTAAATCTTATCGATATCCATATTGTGTTTTTTTAATTTTTTCCAAAGAGAATATAAATGTTTCTGACGGTAATTTATTATTGTATTTTTAATACCTTCTTCTTCGAACTTTTTATTTAATTCATCTTTTACTTCAATAAGATATTTTTCTTTTGCATCTTTTTTTGAGAGAAGTAAGTGTTTAACTTCTTCATATTCTTTTGGGTAGGCATATTTAAAAGCAGCATCTTCTAATCGTCCCTTTAGTCTTCCCATTGAAAGTCTGTTTGCGAGTGGAGCATATACTTCGAGTGTTTCAAGTGCAATGCGTGTTTGTTTATCGGGTCTTACATATTCGAGTGTTTCTATATTATGTAATCTATCTGCAAGTTTAATAACTAGAACTCTTAAGTCTTCTGCTACAGAAACGAAAAATTTTCTAAGATTTTCTACATTTCTTTCTATGCCTTTATATTTAACAGTTCCAAGTTTTGTAACACCATTTACTAACGAGACTAATTCTTTGCCGAATTCTTTTTCTAGGTCTTCTTCTTTTGTATCTGTGTCTTCTATTACATCATGAAGGAATCCTGCACAAATAACGATAGGACTCATACCTAAGTCTGCTAGATTTAATGCTGTATTGTATACATGAACAAAATAAGGTTCTCCACTTTTACGGAGTTGGTCTTTGTGAGCATTATGTGCGAAATTATATGCTTTTTGTATAAGCAGCTTATCTGATTCGTTTAAATTCTTTACTAGAGAATATATTTTATTTATATCCATATTCATCTTTTGATTATACACCACAGGTATATCTAAGGAAAGCATATAAAAATATCGGCATATGTGCCGATATTTTTATATTTTATTTATTATGTTTTTTAAATAACTAGATTGATTTAGATAAAAAATTAAAAGTCCTGTGAGTAATGGTCTGGCCGAGCTTCTTTTTTCGAAGAAGATATTTTGGCGAGGAGATCCGAGGACCTTACGAATAGGAGCTTTTATTTTTTATCTAAATTATATAAAAATCTGATATTTAATTATTTATTAGATTTTATATCATCACCATTTTTATGTGGGTTATGATTTCTACACATTTTATTTGAACATCTTTCTGGAATAGTTTTTGTGCCTTCCATCATTAATGACTGACATAGGGGACAGATATTTCCTGTTGGTTTTGCCTTTATAGCATTTTTACAATCTGGATAATTACTACAAGAATAGAATATTCCAAATCTTCCTTTTCTTTCCATCATTTTTCCTTTCTGGCAAGTTGGGCAAGTTATATCTGTCATTTTTCTTTTTATTTCTTCTTCGTCTTGTTTTATGAATTTACATTTAGGATAACGAGAACAAGAAATAAAAGTTCCAGTTCCATCTCGTCTAACACGAATTACAAGTTTACCTCCACCTGATTTACCTTTTTTCTCTCCACATAGGGGACACATCTCACCAGTTTCTTTTGGTCCGTCTAATATTTCTCCTTCTATTGTTCTTGCTCCGTCACAGTCTGGGTATTTACTACAAGAATAGAATTTTCCTCCACGAGAAAGTTTGATAATCATACTTGATTCACACTTAGGACAAAGTATATCGCTTGGAGCTTCTCCCATATTTGTTGCTTTAGCTAGCTTATCTTTTTCTTTTACTTCTTTTTGAAAAGGTATGTAAAAATCTTTTAAAGTTTTTGCATATTCTCTTTTACCATTTGAAATATCATCTAGTTCATCTTCCATTTCTGCGGTAAAAGTATCACTTATATAGTTTGCAAAATTATCTTCAAGAAAAGATGATACTACATCACCAGTGTCAGTAGGGAAAAGAGTTTTGCCTTCTTTTCTTACATAGCCTCTATCTTCAATAGTTTTCATTATTGATGCATATGTAGAAGGTCGTCCTATATCACGAGCTTCAAGTTCTTTAACTAACCCAGCTTCGGTATAACGATTTGGAGGTTCAGTAGCTTTCTCTGTGCTATTTAGTTCTATTAGTTTAAGTTCTTCTCCAATAGTGACTTCTGGTAATTCAACATCTTCACCACGGGCACCTGTCTCACAGATGAGCCATCCTGGGAACAATACTCTTGATCCGTTTGCTGTAAAGTCTGGAATCTCTCCATTTTTTATATTTGCAATAATTTTTGTTTTTAATAGTTTTGCATCAGACATCTGAGAAGAAACAGTTCTTTCCCATATAAGTTGGTATAACTTTTTTTGTTCTTCATTCATTCCAGCTGATATATTTTCTACATGGGTAGGACGAATAGCTTCGTGCGCTTCTTGTGCATTTTTTGATTTAGTTTTATACACATGTTCTTCTGCGTATTCTTTACCGTATTTTTTATTAATAAGAGTAAGGATTTGTGTTTTAGCTTGGACACTTAGATTTGTACTATCTGTACGCATATAAGTTATATGTCCAGCTTCATAAAGTTTTTGTGCTACTTGCATAGTACGAGAAGGAGAGAACCCTAAGCGTGTACTCGCAGTTTGTTGAATTGTTGATGTTGTAAACGGTGCACGAGGACTTCTTTTTTGTTCACTTGTTTTTAAATCCTTCACAAACCATTTCTCACTTTTACCAAGTTTTAAAATATTATCAACGATTTTTTCATCACGAGGTTCATCTGTACAAGATAAAGTGATTTTATTTTTTTTATTTGTTTCAAAAAGACCTTCTAGTGTCCAATATTTTTCTGGAATAAAAGCACGAATTTCTCTTTCGCGTTCCATTATTATACGAAGTGCAGGGGATTGAACTCTTCCTGCTGAAAGTCCATAACGAACTTTTTTCCAAATAATTCCAGATAAATCGTATCCTACAAGACGGTCCAACACTCTACGAGCTTCTTGGGCTTTTACAAGATCTAAATCTATATCACGAGGGTTTTTAAGAGCTTCTATTACAGCTTCTTTTGTAATTTCGTGAAAAGTAACTCTTTTAATTGGAGCTTTTACTTTTTTATCTTCATCTAGTAATTCTTTTAAATGCCATGAGATAGCTTCTCCTTCGCGGTCCGGGTCGGTAGCAAGCATTATTTCTGTCGCTTTTTCTGCTAGTGATTTTAGTTCATGAACTACTTTATCTTTACCTTTTGATATTTCATATTTAGGAACAAAGCCAGCTGGTATATCTATGGCTTCTTTGTTTGATTTAGGTAAGTCTCTTATGTGTCCAATAGATGCACGCACAGTAAAAGCTCCATCTAAATATTTTTCTATAGTTTTTGCTTTTGATGGTGATTCAACAATTAATAGTTTCATAATTTGTTTTATTTTATATAGCTTCTATTTTTAGTTGCTAATAACTAATTCACAGTATTACACGAAAAGAGATTTTTTTGCAAATATTATATTTTTACTTAAAAATTCTATTGAACCTACTTAATAGTTTTACCAGTAAGAATTACTATTAGTTATTTAACCTAATCTCACCCAATTCTTCTTTGATTAAATCTTTTATTTCCATTATGGATAGTAGTGCATTTGCTTCTCCTATATTCATACCAAGTTCACGAACTAAATCATTTCTTTCCATGGGTTCACGCAAAAGTTCTATAATTCTCATTTCATCTTTTCCACAGTCAGCATATTTTTCTTTGTCACTTTTCTTTTCCTTCTCAATATTAAAACCAAGCGCTTCTAGAATATCCTCACTACTTGTTACTGGTGTTGCTCCTTGTTTTATTAACCAGTTGGTTCCATTTGAATTTGATGAAAAGGCAGATCCTGGAACAGCGAGAACATCTCTATTGTAATCGAGTGCCATACGAGCAGTTATTAGTGTTCCAGATTTTTCTTCTGCTTCTATTATGAGGACAGCTTTTGAAATTCCTGCCATGAGTCTATTTCTTTGAGGAAATGAATATATTGTTGCTCTTATGTGTGGTTCAAGTTCAGAGATTAAGCATCCTCCTTTTTTTATTATCTCATCTGCAAGATGAATATTTGTGCGAGGATATAATACAGAATTATCTAAACCTGACCCCGGAAAAGAAATTGTTGTAAGTCCTGTTTCTAATGCTGCTTTATGTGCGATAGTATCTATTCCTAGTGCGAGTCCCGATACTATAACAATAGGGTATCCTTTTAGTCCTTTTATAAGTTTTTCACAAATGTCTTTACCATATGATGTATATTTACGAGAACCCACAACTGCAAGATATATTAAATCAGAGCTTGGTAATCTACCTCTTATATATAGAGTCTTAGGTGGCTGAGGAATTTCATTTAATCCCTCTGGATATTGTTCAGGTTTTAATTTGTAAATATCTTCCATTGAATTTGTGTATTATATCATTTTTTTATATACTGTATATTATGTTAGATATTAAATTTATACGTGAAAATAAAGATTTAGTTAAAGAAGCTGCTCGTAAAAAGCACAGTTCTTTTGAAGTTGAAAAGCTTTTAGAAATTGACGAGAAAAGAATTTCTTTACTTTCTTCTGTAGAAGGTTTGCGTGGTGAACAAAACAAGATGAATAATTCCATTGCTATGGAAAAGGATTTTAATGTTCGTCAACAAATGATAAATGAAATGCGTATAGTCAAAGAAGATCTAACTAAAAAAGAAGAAGAGTTGAAAACCGTAATGACAGACTGGCAAGCTCTAATGCTTCAAGTTCCTAATATTCCAGATATATCAGTTCCAGACGGAGATACAGATGAAGACAATCAAGAAATTAGACAATGGGGAGAAAAGACTAATTTTGATTTTTCACCAAAGGATCATCTTGAACTAATGACAGCATTAAAGATGGTTGATTTCGAAAGAGGTACAAAGGTGCACGGTTTTCGTGGTTACTATCTTACTGGTGACGGTGTGAATTTATGTTTTGCTATTTGGAACTATGCTTTAGAGTTTTGGAATAAGCGTGGTTTTGTTCCTGTTATACCTCCTGTTATTGTTCGCAAACAAAATCTATATGGTACAGGTCACTTACCTGGAGATGCAGAAGACTATTATATGACTCAAGACGGAGATGCTCTTGCTGGTACTGCAGAAGTGCCTATTATGGGAATGCATGCTGATGAGATATTAGACACAAAAGATTTTCCAATAAAATATCTTGGATTCTCTCCTTGTTTTAGACGCGAAGCAGGTGCTCACAGTAAGGATGTAAAAGGTTTAATCCGTGTTCATGAATTTTATAAATTTGAACAAGTTATTATTTGTGAAGCTAATCACCAAACTTCAGTTACATATCACAATGAATTAAATCGTAACACTGAAGAGTTTATAGAGTCTCTTGGTATTCCTTATCATACTGTTATAAATTGCGGAGGGGATTTGGGTCAGGGTCAAGTAAAGAAATATGATATCGAACTTTGGGTTCCAAAAGAAGAAAAATACCGCGAGATATCTTCGGCTTCATATTTCCATGATTTTCAAACAAGAAGATTCAATATAAGATATCGTGATACTGATGGCAAGATGAATTACGCTCACTCTTTGAACTGTACAGCTATTCCTACTCCTCGTGTGCTAGTTTCAATTGTAGAAAATTTTCAACAAGCTGATGGCAGTATTAAGATTCCAGAAGTTTTGAAAAAATACCTAGGAAAAGATTTTATTGGTGATCATAACTAAAAATATGCGAGATATTCTTACGTCACCACGTATTGAAGAGATAAAACACCGTCGTCGTGTTCGTAATTTACGAATGGCGATTATTTTTTCTGTTGTTTTGGTGTTGCTAATAGCAGCCTTGTCTTATCTATCTTCTAATCCAAAGATTACAATTGATAATATTGTTGTTACTGGTAACCATATTGTAAGTACTCAAGATATAGAAGATAATGTTAATAAAAATCTTAGTGGAAAGTTTTTATATCTTTTTACAAAATCAAATAGTCTAATATATTCTCACGATAAAATATATTCAGACTTAATGAAATCTTTTCCGAGAATAAATACACTGTCTGTATATCGTGACAATTGGAAAACTTTACATATTGATATTACTGAAAGAATGGGCTCATATCTTTATTGTGGTTCACAGATTCCAGAAGTAATAAACGATGTTGGAGATAATTGTTATTTTATAAACAACGACGGATATATTTTTGATAAGGCTCCATATTTTTCTGGAAATGTATATTTCAAATATTATGTAAGTATTTTAGATAATGATAGTGTTCAAGTGGAAAATCCACTTATGAAAAATGTTTTGAGTACTGAGACTTTTCATAATGTTGTTCGTTTTGTTGACGGAGTTACTTCTCTTGGTTTTAAACCAATTTATCTATATATTGGACAAGATGGAGTCTATACTCTGTATCTAAGTCACAATACTGGTGAAACTAGTCCAACCATTATATTTAAGAATGAAAATAATCTAGATACTATATTGAGTAATCTAACTACAGCAATGAGTAAGAAGGAATTTGCTGATGAGATTAATTCCAAGTATACTAGTCTCCAATATATAGACCTAAGGTTTAAAAATAAGGTTTTATATAAGTTTCAGTAATAGTTAACACAATGAAAAATTTCTGGAAAAAATTACCGAAACCATTTTTTACACTAGCACCAATGGCTGATGTCACTGATGCAGCTTTTCGACATATTATTTGTAAGTACGGTAAACCAGATGTTACTTGGACTGAATTTGTTTCTGCTGATGGATTATCGAGTCCTGGTAGAGAAGTATTAAAGAATAATCTAATATATACCAAAGCTGAGCGTCCAATAGTTGCACAGTTATTTTCTGCTCATCCAGAGAAAATGCGTGAGGCTGCAAAGCTTGTCGCAGAGATGGGTTTTGATGGTATTGATATCAATATGGGTTGTCCTGATAAATCTATAGAGAAACAAGGTGCAGGTGCAGCAATGATGAAAAATATGAAAGTTTCAGGTGAAGTTATTCAAGCTGCAAAAGATGGAATAAAAGATGCCAAATGTAACATTCCAGTTTCTGTTAAAACTCGTATTGGTTATAATAAAAATCAAATAAATGAATGGATTCCATTTTTACTTTCACAAGACATAGAAGCTTTAACTATCCATGCTCGTACTCGTAAAGAAATGTCTCTAGTTCCTGCCCGATGGGAACATGTCAAAGAGGTTGTAGAGATAAGAAATAAAATGGGAGTAAAGACAAAAATAATCGGTAATGGTGATGTTGAAAGCTTAGAACAGGGAAGAAAGCTTGCGAAAGAAACAGGTTGTGATGGTATTATGATTGGCCGAGGAATATTTGGTAATCCATGGTTGTTCTCTGAGAAAATTCCGACCATAAAAGAAAAATTAAAAGTTTTGGTTGAGCATACAAAACTTTTTGAAAAAATCCTCGGAAAACATAAGAATTTTGCTGTGATGAAGAAGCATTACAAAGCTTATGTGAACGGTTTTGATGGAGCAAAGGAATTGAGAGTTAAATTAATGGAAACAAAATCAGCAAGTGAAGTAGAATCTATAATTAAAGATTTTCTTAAGAAATAAAAAATGGTTATGAATATTTTATATTCATAACCATTTTAATTTTTAGTTTTCTTCTTCTTTTCCGCATTTCTGGCAACAATAATCATCTTCATGCATTCCTTGTGCTACAAAATGAAATATATGATCACAATTATTTTGTATTTCTCTAATACGAGCTAATTTTCTCTTAATATCATACTCAAGATCCTTTATTTCATTATTGAGATTAATAATTTCTTTGTTTTCTATTTTTCCATCAAATTTGATGTCATGAAAAAAATGTCCATTTGCCATATGCTTTAGTTTTAAAATTTTATTTTATTTATATATTTTATAAGCTTAATTGTCAATTTTATTAAATCTTTATATTTTGTTATACTTATATTATGAAAGATCATACAGATTCTAATATTGCATTATATAGAAAATATCGTCCAGAACACTTCGATGAGGTTATTGGACAAGATCATATTGTAAAGGCTATTTCTGGGGCTCTAGAGGCAGGGAAGGTAGCACATGCTTATTTGCTTTGTGGTCCACGAGGTACAGGAAAAACAACAATAGCTCGTATTATAGCTCACGAACTTGGTACATCCGTAAATGATATTTATGAGATGGATGCAGCTTCAAATAGAGGTATTGATGATGTTCGAAACATAAAAGAAAATGTAATGACTATGCCTTTTGATTCTAAATATAAAGTTTATATTTTAGACGAGGTTCATATGTTTACAAAGGATGCTTGGAATGCACTTCTAAAAACAATAGAAGAACCACCAAGTCATGTTATTTTTATCTTAGCTACAACTGAGCTTGAAAAAGTTCCAGAGACAATAATCTCTCGTTGTCAGAGTTTCATTTTCAAAAAACCTACAGATGCAATACTTTCTACTGTTATTGTAAATGTAGCAAAAAAAGAAGGGTATACACTAGAAACAGGTGGAGCTGAATTAATAGCTTTACTTGCTGATGGTGCTTTTCGTGATGCACTTGGTACATTACAAAAAGTTATTTCATTTTCAAAAGATAAAAAAATCAGTCTATTAGAAATACAATCCGTTACTGGAGCACCAAGTATTTTACTTGTTGATGAATTTTTGGATTCAATTGCAAATAAAGATATAGAGAAGGGGTATGAATGCATTAGAAATGCAAGTAATCAAAACATAGAGATGGATGTTTATTTAAAGATGATTTTATTCCGTCTAAGATATGCTCTTATGCTTCGCTACGCACCAACTTCAAAGAAATACATAGAAAGTATCCTTGGTGAGCGTGACATGGCTTATATTACAAATCTAATATCTTCTAAGCCAGAACATATCTCTTCTTCAACTTTATCTATTCTTCTTGATACTTATCAAGCTTTACGCAATTCTGTAATTAGTGAGCTTCCTCTTGAACTTGCTCTAGTTAAAATTCTAAATGTTGAAAAATAATAAAATTTGGGATGTTATTGTAATAGGTGGGGGAGCCTCTGGTATGATGGCTGCTGCTATTGCATCTTCTCGATCACTATCTGTTTTGATTTTAGATAAAAATAAATCTCTTGGAGAAAAGCTAAAAATTACAGGAGGTGGAAGATGTAATATTACAAATGCCGAATATGATATTCATAAATTATTAAAAGTTTATGGAGAAGGTGCTCCGTATTTATATTCTCCTTTTTCAAAGTTTGGTGTAAAAGATACTTTTGATTATTTTGAATCAAGGGGACTTCCTCTTGTTATTCAAGCCCGCAATAGAGTTTTTCCTGTTACAGAAAAAGCTTCTGATGTTTTTGAAGTTTTAAAGAAAGAATTAATAAAGAATAAAGTTTCTATTCAAACAGGTTGTACTGTTGAAAAAATAAATAAAAAGAAAGATACAATAACAAGTATTGATACAAATATAGGGGAATATAAAGCTCATTCTTTTATACTTGCTACTGGTGGAATGTCTCATCCTGAAACAGGTGCAACTGGTGATGGTTTTAATTGGCTCAGAGACTTAGGTCATACTGTGAAGGATTCTACTCCAACTATTGTCCCTCTTGAGGTAAAAGAAGATTGGGTAAAAAGTCTTTCTGGAATAAGTCTTTCTTTTATGAAGATTTCTTTCTTTTTAGAAGATAAGAAGCAGTTTTCAAAAGTTGGTAAAATCCTCTTTTCTCACTTTGGTTTATCAGGTCCTCTTATTTTAAACAGTGCGAGTAAAGTTGCAGAATTACTACAGGCTGGTAAAGTTACCGCGTATATAGATGCATATCCAGATACAACAATCGGAGCATTAGAAGAACAGGTTGTAAAAGTTTTTAATGCAAATAAAAATAAAAATCTAAGAACTGTTTTCAAAGAGATAACTCCAGAGGGTACTGCAAAAGCGATAGAAACTATTTTAGATACAATAGATTTTGAAACAAAAGTTCACAGTGTAACAAAAGAAGACAGAAAAAAAATTGTGCATTTATTAAAAGCACTTCCTATTACTATTACAAATTTGATGGGGTATGATAGAGCTGTTGTTGCTGACGGGGGAGTTACTCTGAAAGAAATAGATACTAAAACAATGAAATCAAAATTATACAGTAATCTTTATATTACTGGTGATTTGTTACACTTGAATCGTAACTCAGGTGGCTATAGTCTTCAAATTTGTTGGACAACAGGATATGTTGCTGGTATGTCCGTTTAACTATTGATTTCTTTTTTATAAATACCGATTAGACTATAAAGTAAACTCAAGATAAGTGGGCCTGTTATTATTCCTATTGGTCCCATAAGTGATATTCCTCCTATAATAGAAAATAGAATAAACAAAGAAGACATTTCTGATCCTTTTGCTATAAAGTAAGGTGGTAAAATATTGTCTATTATTCCAACTAGAATAAATGCCCATAATAGAAGGCCTAATGCTTGGATGTGCATACCTGCTAGGTATAAGAATAATACAACAGGGTATACAACAAGAGATGTTCCAACTACAGGAACCAATGTTGCTAATCCTGATATAACTCCCCATAGTGCTGGATTAGGAACTCCAAATATCATAAAACCAATCCAAGATAAGATTCCCTGAACTAGAGCCATAAATAATGTTCCCTTAAGGATACGATTTGTTGAATTTTTTACATTTGAGACTAATTCTTCTGTGTTATTTTCTGAGAGTGGAGATAGCTTTATTATATTTTGTTTCCATTTTCTTCCATCTTTCAATAAATAAAATGTAGCAGATATTGTAAGTATGAACATTATTATTGTATTGAATGTATATGTGAAGAATCCTGTGATATTACTTGAAAGGAATGAGAATAGTTGAATTATCTTTTCATGTGTATCAAAAGAGAAACCAGCTGGTAGGATATTGTTTATTGTTTTATCTATTATTTGTACAACTGTACTTGTGTCTCCATTTACTACTATAGAGTAATAGATACTTTGTATTTGATTAAATATTGTTGTTCCTACAAAGAATAATGGAATACATAGTAAAACAAGGAAAAGAATTACAGTTATGGCAGAAGCAATACCTTGATTATCTCTTGTTATGTTTTTCTTTATCCATAGACATGCTGGACTTAGTCCGATTGCAAATGTTCCAGCTAGAACAAGTACGCTTAAGAATGGGTAAAAAATTGCTAAGGTTATTAATATAACTATTCCTAGTAATGCATACAAAAACTTTTTCTCTACCTGGGATGTTTTTTCCATAATATAAATTATATCACAAAAATATTAACTTTTAACTATTTAGAGAAGTTTTATTATCCAACAATAACAGTACCTTTCATATCTTTATGACCAGAGCCACAAGGGATATGACAAGTAAAAGTAAAGCTACCTTTTTTAGTAACCTTAAATGATACTGTCTTTGTTTGTCCTGGATTTACTATTGTATTTACCTTAAATGCAGGAAGATAAAAACTATGTTTTGCATCTGCTCCTGTAAGAGTGAGCTTTATAGTATCTCCTTGTTTTGCATTAATAACTGATGGAGTAAAAGCAAAGTCTGAAGCTACCATACTAACGGCAACTATGTTTGATTTTGTAGTTTTACTTGTTTGTGTAACTTTATTATTTGTAGTAGAAACTTTTGCACTATTTGCACTTGCTAGAAATGGAATAAAAGATATTACCATTAAAGCAGGGATGACTAGACTGTTTTTTATTTTAAATGTTTTCATTTTTTAAATATTAATTAATTATTAAAGACTATTTAAAAGATATCATTTTAATATGAATTTCTAATGAAGAATAATATGGTCTATTTGTCTATTTTAGAGCTATTAATTCAAGCTTTTCTTTCCTACTAAGTTTTTTTATTCTAGATTCTTCTTTGGACACGAGAGATCTATTTTTGAATTTTTTAGAGAAAACCATTTTAACTGGTCTTCTAGATGAGGTATATTTTGCACCTAAGCTTGTTTCATTGTGTTCAAAGATTCTTCTCTTTAGATCTGTAGTAATTCCTGTGTATAGAGTTTTATCAGCACATTTGAGAATATAAAGATAATACATACTTTTATTATATCATTTTAAAAGCTTTGTTTTTGTAAAATTAGGTGCTTTTGATTATTTAATATAATATTTAAAAATATGAAATTAAGATATCATTATTTTTTTATTTTAATATTTTTACTTTTTACATTTTCTTTGGGAAATATTTCAGCTGAAACTGTATTACCCAAAAAGGATATAGCCCTTACTTTTGATGATGGTCCATACGGAACTCCAACAACTGAAATACTAGATATTCTTAAAAAAGAAAAGATAAATGCTACATTTTTTGTCTTAGGTGAAAATGTGCAGAAGTATCCAGAAATAACAAAACAAATTATATTGGATGGTAATGTAATTGGTAATCATACTTATGATCACCCAAAGAACCTTGCAAAAATGTCATCAAAAGATTTTGATTTAGAACTTTCTAGTACTGAAAATCTAATATCTTCTGTTGATAATGTTAAGCCTAATTTATTTCGTGCTCCATATGGTTTAACATCTCCTGGTATGTTAAAGGAGCTTAAAAAGGATAAATATACTTTAGTTGGATGGAGTTTGGATACACAAGATTGGAATTATTCTAAGGTTACACCAGATCTTATAGAAAAAGGGGTTTTAAAGAAAGTAAAACCTAATTCAATAATTCTTTTCCATGATGGACGAGATACCCATATTGATTATCCTAGAGATAATCTTGTAAAAGCACTACCTGTCGTAATAGATTCTTTGCGTAAAGAAGGATATTCATTTGTTACTATCGATAAGCTTATAAATAAAAAAGCATACAATTAGTTTTAAAAATTTATTTAATTAAATTAATTGTGTATACTTATAATATTAACCATAGATAAAATATAAATTATGTCTAGATATCGTTGTAGTGATTGTGGTTGGATATATGATGAAGCAAAAGGGGATCCAAGAAGAGGTGTTGCTCCTGGAACTAAATGGGAAGATTTACCAGAGGATTATAAATGTGCTGAATGTAGTAATAGAAAAAGTACTCATAGATGGATTAAGTTAGATTAATAAAAATTCCACCATATCTGGTGGAATTTTTGTATTAAGGGATATCGAATAAAAAGAAAAAATCACTTGGATTTTTTCTTTTTTAAGATAAATCCAAGTGATTTAAAATGTTTAGTTTAGGGTGGTCTTTATGACACACCCTGAAACTTGATGTTACTTCTTCTGCTTTTGGTCATTAGCCCATCCTTGTTTGTAGGAATCTTCATGGCCCTTTGTTGGTCTATATGAACCACCAAAGATTTGATCAGAAATAATGTCAGCAACACTACCTCGTGATCTACTTCTACTAGAATCCTGTTCGCCCTTGTTGTGAGCTGTTTGGTCATAATCTTTTTCTTTTGACATAATCTTTTCTCCTATCATTTAAGTTACCAAAATCGTTTTGGCTAACGTCCCGTTATCTATTTATTGAAACAAGAATACTAGATATAAAATTTATTACATCCATTATTCTTGTTTCAATATTTTTAAAGTATTTAGGTTTATTTGTATTATACTACACATTATATATTTATCAAGGGGTAGAGTAATTAAGGTTTATTTTATTGACAAATAGTGTGTAGATTGTAATATGAAGAAAATTCACATTTAAATATTAAAATTATGATAGGAACTATTCTTATGGAAACTACAAGCAACCAAATGATACCTTTGGATATTTCAAATATTGCTTGTTCAAAATTTGGTTTTCTTCATGGAGAGACAGCTATTCATCCAGACGGAGAAACTAAAGTTGTTATGCAAGGTGTCTATACTGGAAATGATGGTAGAAGTAAACTTTGGTTTACAGCTGATCGTCCAAAAACTAAAGGAAAAGTAAGTTATTGGGGAGGTGCTGAAAATCTTCTCGATGCTGGTTTTAAAAAAGTTTAATTTTTTAATTAAAATTTTTATGAAAAAAATTATTGTTTTATTTTCAGGAAGTGCTAGTTCTCTCAGATATTTGTTTGAAGAAGACGAAAATTATGGGAGTAACTATCAGATTGTATGTGGTATCTCAAATAAGAAAGATACTAAGGGTGAAAAATTTTGTAAAGAAAACGATATATCATTTATCGAACTTAATACAAAACATTTTTGTTGTAATTCTGGATTTGATGGAAAGATTAGAGATATGCCTATTGAAATAAGAAAGAATTATTTTAATGAGATGTTAAATATAATCAAACTATTTTGTCCAGATATTATTTTACTATCTGGTTTTATGTTGGAAATAACAGAACCATTGCTTGATTATTGTCCTATTATCAATGTTCATCCTGCAGATTTAACAATCAAAGGAAAAAACAAAAAACCAAAGTACACTGGTGATGATGCAGTAAGATTGGCAATTGAAGATGGTCAACGGTACACTGCTTCTACTATACACTTTGTAGAAAAAGAAGTTGATTGTGGAAGAATCATTTGTGTTTCTGAATTTCTTGCTGTTGAAAAAGGGATAGATCCTTCGGAGCATCAAGAAAAGATGAAAGTTATGTGTGACGGACCTGCTTATAGAGAAGCACTTAGAATTTTATGTATGCCATAATATTCCTAAAATTATCAATTGGCGATGATCGAAAGTGAGCCTAAATAAAAATGGTAGTTATGGATAAGTAACCATCAACGATAACCGGATGGTTAAAAGGAGAAGCACGAGTTGCTTCTCCTTTTTATTTTTTTAAATTTTCATTAACTCTAAATTTAGTAATTTTAGATATTAAATTAAAAGGAATCTCTTTTGTAAAAGGGAATTGAACTGTTCCTTTTGATGTTTTGTATGGTAATAATTCTTTTTTAAATTTTATAATACCAGAAGAGGTGGGGAAGAATCCTATGTGATTTTTAAAACCACCAAAATGCACCAAATTACCATTTAGTTTAAAAGTAGGAATACCATAATTTATAGTCTCTTCTGCATTAGGTGCAGCCTTTTTTATTGTATTCCTTACTTTGTTTAAAATAATCTGAGTTTCTTTTGGAAATTTTTTTATATAAATATCAATTTCTTTTGCCATTATTTAATTATATCAAAATGTAAATATAGTTTATAGATAGGGGATTAGCCCCCTATCTATAATGATGAATAATATTTATCAAGGGGTGGGGAATGGATTAGTATTGAAATTTATCTATATATTAAGATTTATTGTTTAAGTATTTACCAGCAATACTTAATGCAAATGAAGGTAGTATTATAAAGACATCTATAAATAGGAGTCTTATTAACATTGTACTTATATAAGAATCCTGTGTATCTGGACCGGATCCAGTTATTACAACTAAAATACCTATAATTCCAAAAACTATTGATGAATAAATAAAAACTTTTGTTGCTATTTTTTGCATAGGTTTATTATATCAAAATGATAATTAAAAAACATAGATGGGGAAAGACTAGGACCGGCAGTAGCCTTATCGAACCTTACAGGTTCAGTACCCCAATTCGTTTCGGTTAACACCGAAAAAAGAATTGGGCTTCGATTCCTAGACGCAAATGAAGCAGTTCATTTGCTTCTCCCAGCAAATAAAAATACCGCTTTTTCAAGCGGATTTTAATTTGCTGGGAGACTAGGAATCGAACCTAGATTAAAGGCTTCAAAGGCCTCTGTCCTACCGTTAGACGATCTCCCAATATAAATACCTACAACTCTGCAGGTAAATATAAGAATACATTAAAATGGGTTATTTTTCAACTTTTTCAAATTATTATCTTATTATATTGTTGGAAAAGGGGAATATCTAAGCTATTGACAAAAGGCAATAAAAGGTCTATAATACTACCATTATGAAAAAGTCATTTTTAGTATTTTCAATATTTTTTATTTTAATAGGTTTCTCTTTATTAACAGCTCCAAGTAAATCAGAAGCTAGTTGGGATATTTCCATTGGCTTAGATAGTGGTTATGGTAACTACGGTGGTTATGATAATTATAACGGTTACGATAATTACAATAGTGGTTACGGCTATAATGACTACAATAACTACGGTGGTTATGGATACAATGATTACAGTAACTACGGTTACAACAATTATGGTAATAACTATGGTTATAGTAATTACGGTAGTAACTACGGTTACAATAGTTATAATAACTACAATACTGGCTACGGATATAATAACTACAACAATTACGGATACAATAATGGAGGATACTATTCTGGTAATAACTATGGAGTATTATCTACAAACTACAATCCATATGTTAACTACAGTACTTACGGAGGTGCAGGATGGAACAATAATAGTTATGGTTCATCATTTTGTTCAACATACTACTGTTTTCAACACTAATCTTTTAAATAAAAACCCCACAATTGTGGGGTTTTTATTTTGTATATTTTTAATTGGAATTTTTATTTAGTTATTGTTATAATTCTATTATGATAAATATAAATACAATAGTTCCAGAGTTTAAACTTGATGCTTATCAAAACAAGGAAATAAAAAATATTAAACTTTCTGATTATAAAGGAAAGTGGGTTGTTCTAATTTTTTATCCTGCAGATTTTACTTTTGTTTGTCCAACAGAGTTAGAAGATGCACAAACATACTACGAAGAAGTTAAGAAGCTAGGTGGGGAAATCATGAGTGTAAGTACTGATACTGCTTTTGTTCATAAAGCTTGGCACGATGAATCTCCTGCAATAAGTAAGATAGAGTATCCAATGTTAGCAGATCCTACTGGTAGTGTTTCAAGACTATTTGGAACATATATAGAAGATGAAGGATTATCTCTAAGAGGAACTTTTATAATAGACCCAGATGGAGTATTGAAAACTATTGAAATACACGAGAATAGCATAGGTAGAAGTGCCAAAGAAATGCTCAGAAAGTTAGAGGCTGCAAAGTTTGTTCGTGAACACGATGGCAATGTATGTCCTGCAAGTTGGGAACCAGGTAAGGATACTTTAAAACCAGGAGTTGACTTAATCGGTAAAATCTAATAATTAAAAAATCTTCCGGACATCATATGCCCGGAAGATTTTTTAATTGTATTTCTATTTTGCGAATTCTTTATCTATATCACTTAAGGATGCTTCGTTGTTTATATCAGTAGCACTGTCGATATCACTTGAAAGTTGTTTTGATTCTGTTTGATTTAGAATTGTTTGACTTCCTGTAGTGTTTGTATCTACTGGTGCTTTTACTCTTGGTATTAATATAACAAAAATTGCGAATACTATAACTAACAATACAACCATAACTATTATCTTTGTTTTCTTTGTTGTTGGTTCCATATTTTTTATTTAGCTGAACTTGTAGTTGTTGCTCCTGTGTCGACCTTACTTGTTATAAGAGGTAGTATTTTTCTATATTCAGCTGCAGCTGATTTAATACTATCTTCTGACATCTTTACCATAGATCTAAGTGTTTCTTTTGATGTTTCTATTAACACTTGACCTTCTGCTGTTGATTTTGTTGCAAATAAGTTTGCAGAAGCTTTACTTAGTGCATCTTTGGCTATTTGAAATTGATTTTTTGCTTGTGTTACATCAACTCCTTTTGATTCTGATTCTTTTATTTTTGCTTCTATTCTTAGGCTAACCTGTGAAAGCTTCATAACTTTTTCGTTGAGCTTATTGTAGATATCATCTAGTATACTCTTAACTTTTTCTTGTGACTTTACTGCAAGCTTTGTTTTCGCAGCATCTTTTGTTGCTTCTATTTTTTGACCTATTTCTGTTTTACTTGTTTCTATGTTGTTTTTAAAAACGGCAGTCTCTTGTTTGAGTTTTGCTGTTAGTGCTTCTAATTTTGCTTTATCTTCAGGATGAATATTTTTTACAGTTGGAACTTCTACTGCTTGTATTACAAATATCGGAGAAAGCATCATTCCAAGAATCAATATTGAAACTATTTTATTTTTTTGCATATTTAATATATTAATAACTAATAATATATAATTATACACTTATATAAAATTAATATAAAGAAAATACCTGTGTATAGAACACAGGTATTTTCTTTATATTAATTTATTCGTTTATTTGTGGCTTTTCTATGGTTAAGGTCTCTATAGTTAGAGAGTCTCCAGTTATTCTCATTACATCTTTATCTATTTTCTTGAATTCATTGTTTGATTTATTAAAGTGATTAACTGTTGTAGATAGGGCATTTCCAAGCTTCTGATGGGTTTCCTCATAGCTTCTTAGGTGTGTACCTAGCTCTCCAACGCGTTTAATTATATCTTTGGCACCTTCTTCTATCTGCATAGCCTTGAGTCCCTGTAGGACTGTCTGTAGGTATGCGAGGAATGAAGTAGGGGAAACGATTATAACTTTGTATTTACTTGCAGCTCTTTGGATTAGATTATCTGTATCTTCTGAACTTCCTCCGATTTTATTTACAAGTAGGTCGTAGTAGATTGCTTCGTGAGGGATAAACATAAATGCAAAGTCCATTGTATTTTCTTTTGGTTGAATATATTTTGAAGTTTCGATAATACGATTTTTTAAATCATTCAAGAATACTTTTTCTAAACGGTCTTTTTCATTTTGATCACTTGTTTCACTTATACGATTATAATTTTCGAGTGAAAACTTTGAATCAACTGGTATTATTTTATCTTTTACAAATACTACTGCATCAACAATATTTCCATCAGGGAAGGAGTATTGCATCTGGTAGCTTCCTGGAGGCATAACATTTTTAAGTAATGTTTCTAAATAGTATTCTCCTAGGATTCCTCTTTGTTTTGGATTCTTTAATATATCTTGAAGACTTTTTAGTTGGTCAGTAAAAGACATAACTTGTTTATTGGTCTCATCTAGTCTTGTTAGTCTTTCTGTTATGTCACGGATTATATCTTGTGATTGATTTGTTTGATGACGAATAGTTTCGTTTACTTCCTTGTGTGAATCAGAAAGCTTTTGATCTACAGTTCGAGTAAGCTCATTGATTTGTTGTAGTAGTAAGTTAAAACCAGTATTGTCGCTTGCTTCATTTTTATTATTCTTGCGTAAGAATAATACTATGATAAGTAGTATGAGTATTGCGAGTAATATTATTATTAGTGTATTTTCCATATTTTTTAAATTAATCTACCTAAGTATTTTTTAAGAGTATAAATCCAATCTTCTTCGTTGTCAGGATTTTGTTCTTTTTGAGCAAGCATCCATTCTAGATAATTGCGGTCCATTTTAGAAACTTCTTCTACTGTTTTGCCATTGTGTTTTCCAAAATTAAATACATTCATTAGTGATGGACGAGATGATATATCTATCATTTTTTCTATTGCTTGTTCTTCGTTTATATTATCTTCTTTCATTATTTTTGCGAGTAATCTCTCAAAAAGTTTTTCAAGAACAAGAACATCTCCTAGTGCATCGTGTGCTTCGGCTTCAATATCTATATCTAAATAATATCTGAGATATTGTAGTTTATATTGAGGTATTACATTATCTTTATCTAGAGCTCTTGCTACACGAAGAGTACATATGAAGTTAGCTGGAAAAATATCTTCGTTTGCCATTATTGCAATATCGAACTTGGCATTATGAGCAACTACTACACTTTGGGGGTTTTCAAAAAGTAATTTGATTGTTTCGTAATTGTTACTTTCTTTAAATGCTGGTTTGTCTGCAACCATTTTATTGGTTATGTGGGTTATTGCACTTGCTTCTGGTGGAATGGAAATAGAAGGTTTATAAAGCTCACAAAAAGTCTGACTGCTTGTTTTATACGCAATCTGACAAAGGAAATCCTTTTTAGGTTCATTTCCTGTTGTTTCTGTATCAAAGAATATAATTTGTTTCATAACTAGTATTTTAACATAAATTTGTTACAATATAACTATGTTACATGAACAAATAAAAAATAATATTAAGGAAGCAATGAAAGCACGCAATGCTGTCCGTCTTGAGGTTATGAGAGGGCTCGTTACAGCATTTACAAATGAATTAGTTGCAACAGGTAAGACTCCACAAGATATACTCGGTGATGAAGAAGTTATAAAAGTTATTACAAGAGCATCAAAACAAAGAAAAGATTCTATTGAACAATTTACAAAAGGTGACCGTATGGATTTAGTAGAAGTAGAAAAAGCTCAACTTGCTATTATAGAAGAATTTCTTCCTAAATTAATGGAACAAGGTGAAATTGAAGAAGTGGTAAAAAATAAATTATCAGAGTTTGGTCCCGTTGATACTACAAAGAAGGGTATGTTTATGGCGTCTGTTATGAAGGATTTAAAAGGTAAGGCCGATGGTAGTCTAGTAAAAGAAGTCGTTGATAAATTATTCATTTAATAATATTTAAATTTTATGTTCATAAGAGTTATATTGCGTTGGGTTGGTTTGTCTTGTGCTGTTTGGGTTACTTCTCAAATTCTTCCTGGAGTTGTTGTTAGTCCATTTTCCGTAGCTTTTATAGTTGGAGCATGTTTAACTTTATTTAATATGGTTATTAAACCTATATTAAGTATTTTGACATTACCATTAAATCTTTTAACTTTTGGATTATTTTCTCTAGTTATAAATAGTGCTATTTTCTGGTATTTAGGAACTCTCGTTACTGGATTTACTGTTGATAAATTCTCTACTGCTTTTATAGGAGCAATACTTGTTTCTGTTATCAACTGGTTGTTTAAGAAAATGTTTCCATTAGACTAGTAATTTCTTATGGATCATCTTTCTATTAGTTTTATACGCAATTTTGTGGAAGTTAATGCTATCTCAGCATACTTTCTTATTATTGCTGGTGTAATACTAGAAGGGGAAGTAGTCGTAATTTTAGCGGGTATTTGTTCTCATTTAGGATCATTGAATCCATTTATTGCACTGTTTGCTGTTATCGTAGGGGGTGTGACAAAATCATTCCTTGGTTACCTGATAGGTTTTCACCTTCAAATAAAACATTCCCATAGACCATTTTTAAGTAGAATGGAAAAAAGAATTTCATATTTCTTACCACATTTTGAAGAAAGACAGTTTTGGTCAATTTTTATTTCTCGATTTTTTATTTTAGGTATTGGTTGGCTTACTTTAATATTTTCTGGGTATAAAAAAGTTTCTTTAAAGATATACAGTCGTGCTGAGGCACTCTCTCTAGTTATTTGGGCTGTAGGTTTTCTGGCACTAGGATCATTCTTTAGTTTTACTGCTTTGTCTATAAGTAGAGATGTCCGAAACTTCTTGGGTATAATATTAATCTTCTTTATAGCATTTTTTATACTAGAGAGAATTGTCGCCTTATTCATAGAATTATTTGAAAAGAAAGAATTAAAAATAGAAGATAAAAATAAATAATATGTCACTTTTTAAAAAAAATAAAATACTAGTTACACATGATAGTACATTTCATGCTGATGATCTTTTTTCAACAGCAACACTTTCTATTTTAAACAATGGAAACATTAAAGTCTTTCGTACTCGTGATCCTGAGATAATGAAAAAGGGTGACTATGTATATGATGTATGCGGTGAATACGACCCAGCTCGTAATCTATTTGATCATCATCAGAAGGGTGGAGCCGGTCTCAGGCATAATGGTATTCCATATGCATCATTTGGACTTGTTTGGAAAACTTACGGTGAAAAAATTTGTGGATCCAAGGAAGTTGCTAATATGATAGATGAAAAATTGGTTCAATCAATAGATGCAAATGATAATGGTATAAATCTTTTTGATATAAAGGGTGATGTTTCTCCATATACTATTCAGGATTTACTTTTTTGTTACCGTCCTAGTTGGAAAGAAAAACAAGATTATGACAAAGCATTTATGGAGCTTGTTCCTATTGCTGTTAAAATTATTTCTCGTGAAATTATAAAAACAAGAGATTCTCTCGAAGCAAGTAATATTGTTAATAAGGCATACGAAAAAGCTGAGGATAAAAGAATTGTAATTTTGGATGGTCATTATCCTTGGGGTGAGATTTTGTATCAACATAAAGAAGTTATTTATGTTGTTTCTGTAAAAAGTGGATTATGGAGAGTTGAAGCTGTTCGTAAAGAGAAGTACGGTTTTGAAACAAGAAAGCCATTTCCAGAGAGTTGGGCTGGTAAAAGAGATGATGATCTTGCTGAAATAACAGGAGTAAAAGATGCAACCTTTTGTCACAATGGAAGATTTTTAGCAGTAGCTAAATCAAAAGAAGGAGCGATGGAACTTGCTCAAAAGGCATTAATAGCGTAAGGTGGAGTTATAAATAAGAGAAAAACTAAGCTTTATTTGATTATTTTAAATAAAACAACTCTTACTAAATATATATGTTTATAGATGAAATAAAATTTTACGCACAAGCTGGCCACGGTGGAGACGGGGTTGTTCGTTGGCGTCGAGAAAAATTTATAGATAAAGGTGGACCCAACGGTGGAGACGGCGGAAAGGGTGGAAATATCTATGTAGTTGCTCTTGATGATAT
>Ga0302284_1000294_pt1 | contig 24224 bp, 42 predicted proteins | sample III_Fen_E2_1_FD_198760 | JGI IMG/M metagenome (GOLD analysis project Ga0302284, IMG submission 198760) | Peat permafrost microbial communities from Stordalen Mire near Abisko, Sweden - III_Fen_E2_1 | ecosystem: Environmental > Terrestrial > Soil > Wetlands > Permafrost | place: Sweden: Abisko...
TCAATCGGAAATGTAAGTGAAAAAACAATTAAAGAGTATATTGAAAACCAAGGTTAGAAATCGGAAAGTCAAATTCATCAACGACACTAAAGATGTAGTTGTTTTCTTTGACGAAGAACTTTATAAAAAATAATAAACAAAAAGTTAAAATTATTTGTTCAAAACACGGTTTTTTTGAACAAAGAGTTGATGGTCATTTGAAAGGTGTTGGTTGTAAAAAATGTGCGGATGAATCATATATTATTGGTCCAGATAAATTTATAGAAAATTCAAATAAAATACATGATAATAAATATGATTATTCCTTAATATATGAAGATTATATTAATCAACATTCAAAAGTGAAAATAATATGCCCAAAACATGGTGTTTTTGAGCAATCTGCAAGTAATCATTCAGGCGGATGCGGTTGTTCAGTTTGTAAGAAAGATACAAAAGGTCAAAAATCTGTTAGAAAATACTTAAAAGATAGTAATTTACTATTTAAAGAACAAAAAATTTTTAAAGATTGTAAATATAAAAAATATTTATTATTCGATTTTTATTTATTAAATAATAATATCTGTATAGAATATGACGGTCAACAACATTTTGAATCTATTGAGTATTTTGGTGGAGATCAAACATTTTATGAGACACAAATAAAAGATAAAATAAAAAATGAATATTGTAAAAATAACAATATTCATTTAATTAGAATTTCATATAAAGAAAATGTTTCTGAAAAATTAAATTATGAATTAGCTAACATTTTAAAAAGTTCTATTCTTTTCTGATTTATTATACTAATTTCATAGTTGTCTCTAACATATTCAAACATATTTTCTCCATGTTCTTTAATTTTCTCAGGATTATTTAAATAAAAATTCATACATTCTAACCATTTGTATGGACTGTCTATATTTTCATCAACTAAAAATCCTTTTTGTTTACCATCTAATTTACCTTCAATATCATCAATAGTATAAGGACCATAATTTGAACATATAATTGGGCAATGGTGAGCACCAGCTTCAACAACTTTTAGCTGAGATTTAACTTGATTAAACATATTGTTGTTTTTTAATGGTGTAAGTACAACATCTGCATCATTATACATTGTGCCATATAAAAGAATTGGTTTTGTGAATCTTCTTTGATAAAATTCATTTACGAATTCTTCTTTAACTCCATAATTATCTCTACCATTATCTTCAGCTGTCATTAACCAACTATTATATTGAGCATTTTTTATCCATTTATAATTGTTTGTAAAAATAGATTCAAAAAAAGTCCAAGTACTTCTTTTTGGATTATCTTTTTTCATTCCTTGTGGTGTGTTCATTCGAAGATCATAACCACATAGATACATTTGTGTTTTTTCTAAAAATGATTTATCTAATCTCTCAAATGACTGTTTTAATAATCTTAAATCTACAAGGTGTGTTATACCACCACCCCATAAAAATCTATTTTTAGATGTTGGCTTTTTATTTGATACCCATTGTTGTTCTTTTAAATTAACTGCATTAGGTACAACAATTACATTAGTATTAAATTGTCTTATCTTATCAGCTAAAAATGATGTTGTTGTTGTAATAGCATCTGCTTCAATAATTTGATTTTCAACTATTTCCTGTGCTTTTTGTTCTTTCCACATTTTATAATTAGGATGTGCATTTGATAAAACCCAATAATCATCTAAATCAAAAACTATTTTTATTCCAAGTTTTTTTATTGTTTCATCAAAGCTATTTTTATATTCAGGACTTGAAAAAGGAATTGCTTTATTAAAAACTATAATTTTATATTGAGCTAAGAAATTTTCATCATGTAATGGTAATGTACTATCCATTAATAATCTTATATCTACTTCAATATCAGGGTCATTAAAACAAGTGTATGGTGAGAGAATTCTCCAATATCCAACACCGTCCATGTCGCTGTTGAGAACCAGAACTTTAAATTTATTCATAAAAACATTTTTATTTTTTATATAGAATAATTCTAAATAAGTTTTATTCTACCATAATATTTTTGATAATGAAAAATTATCCTTATATTTGGTGTTTAATAAAAATATAAGATATGAGATTAGTTGAAAAAAGCCAAAAAATTATTAAAACATTTGAAATTGATTATGAGAATGAAATTAAATGTGAATTTACAACCACTAATGGTAAATTAACAAATTATAATTTTTCTAAAGGTTCTGTTAATTTGACATATGTTGAATCTATTGATGAACTTGTCAATTTACATTGGTCTGAGCATTATAAAGTTATAGCAAAACAAAAAAAGTTGACAATAACTCAGATCAAAAAATTTGATGATTTTGATAAGTTGTTTTATGTTGGTGGACATATTGATGGTATGACAGCAGATAAAGATGGTAATTTTATTTCTACACCAATCATATTAGATCAAGTTTTTTCTGCTTGTTTTCTTAGAATTGAAACTAAAAAAGAAAAATGTCAAAAAATAATAGATTCTCTTAATAAAGAATTTGTTATTGATTATAAGATTGTTGAAATTCCAGGCTATAACTGGAGTGAGAGTAAAAAACATCATTATACTTTACATTTGATAGTTAAATTAACTGACGAATTGTATAATAAATTTCTAAATAATGAAAAGAAATATTTGGACGATACTATTAAAGTTAATATTTTTGAATTCTTAAAAAACAAATAAAATGACTGAAGACAAAATTATAAAAATTGTAGAAGAAGCATTTTGTGAAGAAATTTCAGCAACTGCTTCTCAAACTGTATTAGGTATAGAAACTTCAATTGAAGGAAAAGAAGAATTTTTCAAAAAACTAAGAGAAAAAATACAGTTAGAATTTGGAAAAGCGAAATATGGTATTATTGATTCTGGATTATTTGGAGTTCGAATAATTTCAGGAATTGTAACTGGAATTCGTTATACTGAAGATAAACCAATATATGAATTATCATTTGCTAATAACAAATGGTGGACAACTGAAATAACGGATGATATGACAGTACTTTTGAGTATGCTAAAAATAGCATCATTAGATAGAGTTAAGGCAACACACGGATTACTAATAAAATATAAATAATAAATAATATGAAACTGATTAGTAAATATTTTTTTATGACATTAGTTATAATTCAAGTCTTATTCATAGGACTTTGGTATACAAATATCAATCTTTTAGGAATACTTTCTTGGATAGGTAAAGGTGATTCTTATAATTCTATTAAACTTTTTTCACCATTACTTGCTTTTGGTTTGATCAAAATTTGTTATTGGATTGCAAATCCTTTATCTAAATTATACACTATTCTACTTAATTGGGCATTAATTTTCGGTATTTTTTATTTACTTTATTGGGTATTTTTTCTATGAAAAATGTATTAATTGTTGGCGGAGATTTTGGAGAAACTCCAAAAAAATCTTCTATTATTGAAAAACCATCGAAGAAATGAGAGAAATTGTGGAAAAATCAAAATTTATTTATAGAATAATGGAAGAAAAATTATGAAGTTTTTTAAAGAAATATATTACTATTTTTTATACGGACAATTTTTAGGTAAAGGTTATAGTAGAATGATTAAATTAGATATTTTACTTGTTTATTTAGAAGAAATTGGTGTTAAATCTATTTTAAAAAAAAAACTTTTTGGCCTTTATGGTATGGAAATTATTTTTAATGATAATACTAAATTTAAATTTCGTTATAGTGAGGATAAGTCTATTAGATGGTATGGGTTTATGGGATATGGAAAAATAGAATTTAGTAATGGAAAAGAATTGAAATGGGATTATAATATGCCATCTTATGAAATTTTATATAAATATAAAAGAATAATAAATAAAAATATAAAAGACACAGATGATTATACAGAGTATCTACCTCTTAGATTGCTTAGAAAGTTGAAATTAAAAAAATTAAAAAATAAAAATTAATGGGCTTAGATGTTTCATATTATAGTAAATTAAAAAAGTGTCAGAGAAAAGAAGATGATGAAAATGATGATGAATATGATGATTATGCGGTAAATACTAAATATAATGGTGATTTTCAATATCAATTAGGCTCATTAAAAGGTGTGTATAATTTAACAGAAAGTTCAGTATCTGGTCATATTTCGTGTGGTGCTTATAGTAGTTATAATAGTTGGAGAAACGAATTAGCAATTATGTCTGGATATGGTAGTGCTCAAAATGTATGGAGTGATACAGATTTTAATCCTTGTTTACCGTATATTAATTTGAGATATCGCAAATTGAAAAAAATTAATAAAGAAAATGCTATAGGTGAACAAATTTCTATTAAACCATTTTATGAACTTATAAATTTTTCAGATTGTGAGGGTGTGATTGGCCCAGAAATATCTAAAAAACTCTATAAAGATTTTGTTGATTTCGAGCAAATGGCTAAAAATTGTGATGATTATTTTTATCGTAAATATAATGAATGGAAAGAAGCCTTCAGAATAGCATCAGAAGGAGGTGCTATCTGTTTTCATTAATATTGTGAAAAATCATTTGCTGATATTTTATGACCAAATTCAAAGTTAGAGTTTATGATATTAGCTAAATCTCTAGCAGATTTTCTTGATAAATTTATACTTTTACCATTTTGCGTTATAATTCTATCTCTTAATGGTCTTCTCATATCTATAAAAAATGCACCATGCTCGTTATCTCTTAAAACTTTCATTTCTATTTGTTGAGAATTATCAAAATTTAATTTCATATCTAAAATTTTGACATCTACTGTTCTATTAGTTTGTAATGACATTTCAGTTGATGTTTCTAATTCTGGTAAATTTTCAAATTTTTTCTTTCTTTCATTTTCAGTCCACTCGGTATTTCTATCTTTTAATTCCACAGCAGTATCAGAGATTCTTTTACCTCTAACATCACCTCTTTGTGATACAGTTTGTGATATTTTGTCATAGGTTTCAGAATTAAGTTCTGTTATAGATTTAAGATGTTTCATATTTTATTTTTTTTCTTTTATATATTAATTTATAATTTTGAAATTATTTATTCTTTTTCAATATATTGGTCAATTACATCTATTGCTGATAAAATTTTTTTAATTTCTGGTATTTCAGATGGAATTAAATTTGGATTTGTTTTTCCTATTTCCATCACATTGGATAAAAGAGTGTATTTAAGTTCTTTTATTGGTTTAGTTCTGATATATTGAGAGATAAATATCTCTCCTCTTGACATGAGAAATTCCCATTCAGTTTCTGTTAAACTCTCTTTAAGAGGTGTTAATAGATTTTCAAATATTTCTATTGGACTCATATTATTTTATAATTTTAAAATTTTTAACTAATGGTGAAGTTATTTCACTGTTGCCAACAAATATTGAAAATTTATAACCTTGTCTTAATTTTTTACTTATAAATCCACCAACTATAAAATCTTGGCATAAATAAATTGATCTATCATCAAATTTTACCATTACACCTTCACATTGTTTACCATTAATTTCTGCTGTAAATTTTTCATTAGTTATATGTTCAGATGGTTTATATTTATTTTCGGCCTTTTCGGTTTTTTCGGCTTTTGTTGTTCTTTTTCTTTTTGGTGTATCAGTTGTTGTAGTTGTATTTACCATATTGTTATTTTAAATACATTTTTTTCGTCTTTACATTTTTTAATAATTTCATTTCGTATTTTTTTACCAATAGATTGAGCTGCAAATTTAGCATTTACACAATATTTTAAATTTTCTTCTGTATATATTGAACCATTAACTGTAGCGAATCCTTCATATATATTTTGTTTTGGCTTTAATAAACCATCAACCATTTTTAATTCTACTTCAACTATAAGTTCTTCTGGTTTTTTATTAATGGTATAGTTTAATTTATAGATTCCTTTTATTTGAAATCCTATTTCTTTTTCTTTTTTCATAATTGATTTAATTTATTTAATTTTAATTTTCTAAATTCTTTTTTGTGATAATCTGATATAAATTTAACAAAATCAGAAAAGTTATAAAAATCAAAATGTAAGTCTTTTTTAGTGCGATTTATATAATCAGAATAAAAATTTTTATGAAATTGAATAATTTCATTATTTTCTGTAACCATATAATAACTTATATTAATATATCCATCACTCTCTGCTATACCATAATAATTTCCAATTCTTTGATGATATCCTATAGATTCAATAATTTTTATTAGTTTTTCGTTATAATAGCATTTACTACCAAAATCAATCATATTGATAATTGTTTTAATTTTTTCTTTCTTTGATCTAATAATATTCTATTTTTTAGATTTATTGGTACTATTATATAATCAACATTTTTTGTTCTAATATAGTATTTATTAGTGTATGGATCTATACCAGATTTTTTATTTGTTAATTCTTTATAAAAAAATATTTCTTTTTCCTGAAAATCATCTATTTTTCTACACCCTTTATTATTATTACTTTTATTATCACAAACTAATTTACCATCAATATAAAATGAATATGATTGTGTTCCTGCTACAATATAATCACTTTTTTCAAGGTATCTTGTAATTGCTGGACCATATAAATTGTGTAAAACTCCATTTTCTAAAAAATATTCATATCCATCAAATAATATGTGAGATATAGATTTTTTATTTTTATCTATATATTCATAAAATTCTGCAAAATTTTTGAAATTACTTTTGTATAGTATTATATTACTATTTGGAACATTTTTTGTAATACAAAGAAAGTCATTCCAATCTAATCTACATTGCTTTTCACCAAAAGAATATTCTATCATACTTTTAAAACTTTTATAGCATCAGTAAAATACTGAGGTAATATATGAGAATTATATTTTAATAAATCAGAAAAGTTGGAATCTAATATAAATGTATCACAATAATCATCATCATTCCTTACACCTCTACCAACCATTTGCAATAATTCAGAGACTGTAGCATTAGAATAATAATCTTTATTGGACTCTTTACGAGCAATTATTTTTTTTGAGCCAAGGCTGGGATAAGGTATTTTTAATATAATACTAAATCTAGCATTATCATCTTTTAGGTCTATTCCATTACTCATTGATGGCGAAACAATTACAGTGGGTTCTAAACTTTGCATATGTTTTTCTAATATTTCATTTCTATTTTCTGAATCGTGAAATAGTAATCTTTCATTTTGAATATTTTCTTTAACCCAATTAGCAATTTCGTAAGTTGTACAGTGAATTATTCCTTTTTTTTCTTTATATTTTTGTAAAATTTTATTAATCCAAGGTATTTGTTTTTGAAATGTTTCTTCTTTGCTAGTCATGTTCATTTTACCAACACCTTTTATATAATATATTGGTCTATTTTTTAATTTAAATGGAGTGTCAATTTCTATGTATGATGTTAATTTTGGATCTAATCCATTAATAGATGAAAATACATCTCTAAGTCCTATAGTTGCTGTCATGAAAATAATATGGTCATAGTGCTTGTAAATATACTCATTAAGATAATCTCCTATCCAAATATGCTGACTAATTAGTTTAGTTCCACTATACATCTTATCGTTTTTATCTATTTCTATATCAAGAACAATATTATTTGGGTTTTTTTTATGAGATTCAAATAATTGTTTAAAAGATAACAATTTACTTTCTATACTTTGAACAAAATTGGTTATTTCTATTCTTTTTTTACCAGATGAGTTTTTTATTTCGGTTTCAAATGTGGATAATTTTTCTTCAAGAATCGGTATTAATTTTCTTTCTAAAAATTCTAGATATTTATCTAAATATTTTATTTTTGATATAAATCTATCATCTAATGTTTCAATTTCTTTTAATCCAAGCCCGCATTTTTTAAGTATTTTTGCGCTAATTGGACAGGATAAGAAATCGCTAAAGACTGATTCTATTAAATGCCCTTCATCTATTATAAGAATATTAGAACTCCTTCGTTTAAGAATATCTTTTTGATAAAATGTTAGTGTATTAAATAAATGAAAATTGAGAATTCCTATTTCCGATGCCAACCATTTTTCTTTAGCAAGCTCATACGGACATTTATCACATGGTGATTTTAATACTCTACAAAGTTCTCTACCAATTTTACAATTTGTAGAATACTTCTCACAGTTGTAATTTGATTGACCTTTATAATTACTTATAAAATTAAAATCTTTTATATATTGTTCTTGTAAAACTGTTGAATTTGTAATAAGATCGATTCTTGCATCAGGATTTATGTAATTTTTATACCAGGTGGCAAATAGAATAGATAAGTATGATTTACCTGTACCTGTACCAAGGCATAATGCAGATATCTTTTGACCACTATTAATACTTTTTTTTAAAAATTCTAAAGCTTGTAATTGTAGTTGGTTTGGTGAATATTTTAAAGGAAAAAAAATTTTCTTTCCATTTACTTCTATCATAAAATGTTTTTATTGATTATAGATTCTTTTATCAAAATTGTTTTTTAAAATTCCTAATATACCCATTATTATCATGATTTTTAAACAATTCATTTAATAATTTTTTTCTGTGAGATGCTTTATATGCAATGTAATTATTTTTCTTAAATTCAAGTCTTGTTGAGTATTTATTACATTCTTCTTGTAGAATTTCTTTAGTCCAATGATCACGATGTACTCTGTTTTCTGAATAACCCATATTTTTATGTTTTTCAAATAATTTATTGAGTAATCCTTTATTTCTTGATATTGTAGCTGCTGTCTCACTTTTTAGCCAAAATTCGCCTCTGGTTTGGTATTTATTAGATTCTTCTTGTAATTTTTTGTTTGTCCATATTTTATCACCTCCACCTAATGAGCCTGTTTTTGCTATGTTGAACATTTCCCAACCACTATTTTTATAAAAATCAACCCAATATTTTTCTTGGTTTTGTGCCTCTGAAGGATTTAAATCTTTTTCTAATATTTTATATTCTGGAAATGATAAATTATTTTCTTTACAAAACTTACTTAATGCTGTTTTTTCATTAAATAAATGTTCTTTATCTCTTCTCTTTATATTATTGGTTAGACCAATATATGCTTTATTACAAACAGATAATTCATAAACATAAATTGTATAAATATATTTTTTCCATCTTTTTATGTTATAACCTAAATTGATATGATTTATAAATAATTTATCAATTAATCCTTTTTTGAGTGCTACTGTATATGCGGATTTACTTTCTTTATTAAAATCACCTCTGGTTTGATATTTCAACGATTCTTCTTGTAATTTTTCAAAAGTCCATTTCATAAGATAATTTTCTTATTTTTTAATTCTTCTCTGAATTCTGGATCTTTACAGAGTTCTTCAATAGCGCAATGTTCTAAAAATTTTGATTTATTGGAAAAATTATTCAACATATTAAATATTTCTACATCTAATGATATTGACATTGTTGTTTTTTTATTTTTCTTTGGCTCTCTCATTACTATATTTATTTTATAGTATATATAAATAAAATAAAGTCATTTTTTACCATTTTTATACTGAAAACATACTATTTTATTGTAATACGCTGGTTATCAACATAAAAACTTTTTAAATTATTTTTAATATAATAAAAAAATAATTGTAATTATGAGAAAAAAAATTCCAGATGAGTTGAAAAGAAAGAAGGTTTCATTTTCAATAGATCCAAGAGTTTATGAAATGTGGGTTAAGTATTGTGAGAAGTATGAGATAGAAAACTATTCGGAGTATTTTGAAAAAATAATTGTGGATAAGTTAAAAGATAATAAATAAAAAAAAGCCTGAAATTTCAGGCTCTTTTCTATTTTCTAAGTAGGTGTGCTATTACGCCAAAGTCATTCTTCATTCTTTTTTGGATAGAATATGTTGATGCTTATTTTTGCTCAACATCGCTTTATTTAACACATACTACATCATTATATACTATTACCATATATAACATATCGCCGATGTGTAAAGTTTAAGACACTCATTATAAGATGGCTGCTCTCAAGCCAACTTCCCAACTATTTTTGAAAGTTAAAATTTAATTTCACTTCCGTCCATTAAATCATCAATAATCTGGTCAATGTGATCAAGAAGATATTCTTTAACTTGATCTTTAACATAGATATTTCTTGATTCGTTTGACGCTTCGTTCCAATCTTTTAGGTCTGCATTTGATTCTATTTCAAAATTAGAATCAATATGTACTTTTATTTTTAGTTCTTTTTCCATTTTTTAAATCATTTCCCAAATTTCTTCTTCAAAATCTAAATCCATAAATTCGTCAACTTCCTCTTCAGTTTTTGATTCAAGTAATTTTATTAGGTTGTCCATTTTTTGCTTAATGATTGTAAAATCGGAATCAGCAGAATAATAATACTTCATCATTTCTTCAAAATAATTGTAGCCATTACCATTATCATTTTGTTCAATAGTTGATGCGATTCTTTTTACTTTTTCTTTGATGTTTATTTCATTTTTCATAGTACAAAGATAAGGATTTTTTATTTAATAACCAAATAAAATTAAAAATTATCATCATTTATTTCAATTGTTTTACAATTAATTGGTGATGATATTGCTATTGTTGGAATAAAAAATTGTGTATATTTTTTAAATAAATTATCATATTCTATATCTACAATTAAATAAAAATTATTTTCTATGAAATGTAGTGCATACTTATCAAATTCATCACTTATTTCTTCAAAATGTTTATCAAATAATTGATTGAATGCTTTTTCGATAAAATTATTAAATTCAGAAGTAGATTTGAAAGTTGTTCTTTCTTTAATTCTATCTATCATGATATGTGATTCTATATCATGCCATTTTAATATTAAATGTTTATTATAATTTTTTAAAAAAACATCAAATATCAACCTGGTGTCGTTTTTAAATTCTTTATTTATCTTTTTAAGAATTTTTTTACTTTTTGTTATAGAAATATCCCTAAGTTTAGCAAATTCTAATATATGTTTCATAAACTATATATTTAAATTATTTTTAAGAATTTAGGATTTTTTGTAGTTTCATCTTCCTATTTTCTCTTATTGACGTTAGCCATTGTGAAGTTATATTACCAGTATCATCTAAAAATTTCCTATTTATTTTTACTATTTGATAATTGCTATCGTCTAAAAAATTTTTTTTTATTTCTATAATTGTATAAATATCTTCTGTATACCAACTTGGTAGTGTTTTAAGAACTTTTATCATTTTTTTTGAATCCATTTGAACTCTATCACCGACTTTAAACATTTTAAGAATTTAGTATTTTTTGCAGTTTCATTTTTCTAGTTTCTCTTATTGATGGTTTTAACCATTGTGATGTTATATTACCTAAATTTTTTATTTTTACTATTTGATAATGTTGAAAATCAAAATCATCATTTATAATTTCAACTATTGTATAAATATCTTCTGTATACCAATTTGGTATTTCATCAATACGGTTAATTATTTTATTTTTATCCATTTGAACTCTATCACCGACTTTATACATTTTTTATATGTGTTATTAATCCAAAAAAATATCTGGATTATTTTTAAGATTATCTAATTTATCTTTTCTATCTTTTTTCATAAAATATTTATTTGTATCTAAAAATAATCTACACGATGTATTATCATCAACTAATTCATCATAATATGGACTATTTTCATGATTACATTTAGCATGATCAGATCCGGTTAAATCATTAATAAATAATGTAGATTCTGTATTTTTAGAAAACATACAACCTAAGCAATTATCAATCATCTAAATCTCCTTTCTTTTTCCATTCTTTTTAATGTTTGAAATGGTGTTTCATTTGGTTTTATATCGTAAGAGCAACCAGTTGTTCCGCCTTTATACGAGCCCTTCCGTTCTCCAATATCCGTACTAAATTCAACATCAATGACTTTGCGCGTATATTTAGTCCATTTTAGCCATTTGAACCATTTCCAACGCCATTCACGTTCTTCAACGCGAATAGTTGCAAAGCATTTTTGTTCTTCGCCATTATTTGTTGTGTAAAGATAAGGATATATTTCAGAAAATAAAATATCATTCCATTTATCTTTATCCCAAAAATCTTTATTTCTATCATTTTTTGTTTCATGTTCCCAGGTATTATCTTTTTTCAAACAAGATGTACGAATCCAAGTTAAGCACCAAGGTAAATCATATAATTTACATTTAGTGCCATAGTTAATTCCAAATTGATTCATATAAAAATAAATACCATATTGTGGTGGTTCACATTCATCATAATATTCTTTTTTATATACTTTTGTAGTTGGTTTACCTGCAATAGTATTTAATTTATCTTTCCGTTTTTCTTTTAATGTTTTTTCTCTTTCAACTTTTTTATAATGAGTCCAAGGCATATATAGAAATAGTTTACCCCAAATTAAATATATTTGAAGTACTGGCTTACGATCAAAATAACCAGCTAATTCATATTTTAAACTGAATCCACTCCAATCAGGTGTAAATTCATACCAACTACTTTTATATGTTCTTTTCTCTTTCATTAAAATTATATGATGCCAAAATTAATAAGTTTAAAATTAATATATAATACATGAAATATTTAAGATTATACGAATCAGATAAAAATAGTAGTATATTAGATGAATTGTTTAGTAAAGAACAGAATTATAAAGAAAAACGAGATATATATTTTGATGCTGAATCTAAAATTATAGATTTAATAGAGAATTATATTGAACTTAATGATGAATATTTTAAAAAAACATATAAGTTTGATATTTATTCATTTAATATTGAACATATTGTAAATATGCATGATTTTATTAAAATAGAATATGAAGAATATAATTTTACTTTAAAAAATAAGGATTATGTTGATTTATTGCGTTATTTAGAAGACCCTAAATCATATAAAAAATCAAAAAAATATAATTTATGAAAATTAAAAGATTTGAAAGTGCTGACCTTTTTGATGATAGTATATTAAATGACTTTTTTATTCAAAAAGAATCTTATTTTAATTTAAAAAATAAAATATGTAAACTGATCACTGAGTTTAGGCAAATTGATAAAAATTATATTACTGGCCGTATTACCGATTTTGATATTATTCAAGATTATTACCATCTCAAGGAAATAAATAGAACATTTAGAATTTTTAATGGATCTTGGATATATTTGTCTGATGATGATTTTAAAAATCTGTTAGAATTCTTAAAAGATCCTGAGCTATATAAAAATTCAAGAAAATATAATTTATGAAACATATTAAAATATATGAAACATTTGTTAAAAATGATAAAGATTTTGATTCAGATTTTAATATCGGTGAAGTTGTAATTTGTGTTGATGATTCTAGTTCACATAATATTTTAAAAATAATGAAAAAATATATTATTGTAGGGTTAACTGGAGAAAAAATTAAATTTATGGAATATAGAGGTTCTAAGTGGTGGCTTAAATACAGATTTATTAAAGAGAAAGATTTAGAAAAATGGGAAATAAAAAATAATATAAATAAATATAATTTATGAAAATTAGAAGATTATTTGAAAGCAAATATAATACTGATTTTTTTCAGAATAGTAAACTAGAAGATTATTTTGAAGAAGAACAGAAATTTAAACATATTAAAGAAAATATGTTAAATTTAATAAAGGAATTTGTTGAACTTAATAAAGAATATTTTATGGATGAATATGGTATTAAATCAGAAGATATTGATGGAATTTCAGTTGAGGAAAATCCGAATAATATAGTAGTAAAAATTATGGATGGTGATTGGGGTATATATTTAATAAATGATGATTTTGAAAAATTGGTAAATTTTATAAATGAACCAGAAATATATAAAAATCAAAATAAGTTTAATTTATGAAAATTAAAAAATTTAATGAGATAATAAAAACTTATAAAAATGATCAGGCTCCTAAATTGAAAATTGGTGATTATGTCATTCTTAAAATTTTTGAATATAAAAAAAGATATATGAATCGTGATAAGATTGCATTTTTTGAATCTCATATTGGTGAGGTTGATTCATTAAAACAAGATTATTGTCGTATTGTGTTTGATGAAAGTTATGATGATGATATTTATTTCTTTTTTAACTATGATGATATTGAAGCTTATTCTGAAAATAAAAAAGATGTTGAAGATTATTTTTCAATGAAGAAATATAATATATGAAATATTTAAAATTATATGAGTCTTGGGATGGTTCTGATACTATTTTCATGTAGGTGATTATGTTTGGTATCAGCCAATTCAAGATTTTGATTCTATTGTTGGTATTTTTAAAATAATAGGTTGGCTGATAGAAGTAAAGATGGAAGAGATGCATGTGATAGATATAATATAAAAGGAATTATAGAATTTTTAATAAATTATGAATCAGCCGTTTATTGTTGGGTAAATGAAGAAGATTTAACATTTATATCCAAGAATATAGAAGATTTAAATATTTATTTTTCAATGAAGAAATATAATATATAAGATAATAAAAATAATTTAAAATTATGCCAGTTGACACAAGAAATGATATCGTGGCAAAATACTTCGATGTCGTACAAGATAAAATAAAGAAATTAATATCTGAGGATAAGGAGATTAAACAAGATCAAATTCAAGATTTTAATGATCAGATTTTTAATCAAGAAGATGAAATTCAAAATCAGATAAGATATTTTATTGATAAAGCAACTATGAATAATTTGGATTTGGATAGGGTTGCAAAGATTATTTATGATAAATTCAAATTACAAGTTAAAAATAACTTTTTTGACACAAAGGATAGTCAGCCTGTGCCAAATCCAATGCTTGGAGAAAGAAAGCATATAAAAACATTTGAGCAGTTTAATGATAACAAATTTTAAAATATTTGAAGATTCTTATTTTCATTCAATGACTCAGATTGATGAAATATTGGATAAAATAAATGATTATGGTTATGAGAATTTAGATGATTCTGATAAAGCAATTCTTTTGAATTATTCAAAAAATGATGAAGATATTCATAATATATTATTGATAATGAATAAAATGACAAAGAAATTTTTAAAATTAAATCAAAAATTATCAATACTATCTAAAGGTGATGAAAAAGAATTAGAAAAAGCAAAGAATGAATGGTTTGAATTGAATGATAAGATGAGTGATTGTGAAAATAAATTGAGATATTTATATAAAATAGAAGATGTTAATGATATTTGGAATTATCAAAAAAGCAATAATATAACACCAGATAATGATTATTAATTTTAAACTATTTGAAAAATATGATGAAAAGTTTAAACTTGGTGATAGAGTTTTATATTGTCCATTAGGAAAACTTGAATCTGAAGATATTTATATAGTTGTTGGTATTAAAAAATCAAGAAGGATAGGTGATATGGACAGTCAGCAACATATTTTAGCAAAAAATGAAAAAACTGGACTTTATAAATGCTTATATTTTGACCGGGATATTGGGCTTAATGAAAAATATTGTTGGTTAAATGCATATAAATTTATATCTGAAGACGAGTATTCAACAATAAAATATAATTTATGATAACTAATTTTAAAATATTTGAACAAATTTCTTTATCTAATTATAAATCTAAAGTGTTTTGGGTTATAGATAATAACGATGAATATTTTGAAACTATATTGTTTAAAATTGGAATGTCAGTTGAAATAATTGAAAAGTTTAAAAATTTTTTATATAAAAATGGTGATGATGGTAGAAGACATTTTTATTTTGGGTATGATCCAGAATCAAAAAACTGGTCATATGAAAATTATAATTATACATCAGGATCTAATGTGTATGTAGATAGCTTTTATAAATTTATGGGTCGTGTTGAAGTTAATAATAAAGATAAAAAGAAATATGAAGAAGCTATTCAAAACTATAACGATGATAATCAATTACGCAAACTTATTAATAGGGGGGAATTAATTAAATACAACTTATGATAACTAATTTTAAAATATATGAAGGTGATACATTTAATTCAATAGCAAATATTATTGATGAATATAATCAATTTATTAAAAACGTGTCACCATTTATTGAGTCAAAACTTGGTAAAGATTTTTATTATTTTGAAATAATAAAAATTCAAAGATTGAGTAATAATAAATTTGAATTTTCTGTTAAAACATTTGATGATAGTAATGAAGTAATAGCGATACACTATATTCTTGTAAATGAAGGAGAAATGAATGATGTTTTTTTAAAAATAAACGCAAATAAATATAATTTATGATAACAAATTTTAAAATATTTGAAGGTAAATACGTCAATAAGTTTGATTTTGAAATAGGTCAATCTTATGAATATGAAGAATTACCTAGACAAATTAAAGTTGATATTGACGCTCAAATTGAAGATGATGAGTATAGTCCAGAAGATTATAAATATTTGTTTAAACTTTTAACCCCAGCAGAAACAGAAGAATATTTACATAATGCTTTTGGTGAATATAGTATTCAAGATGCTATAGAAGAACCATATATGAAAAGATTAATTAAAAAGATTATAACTAATGGACTTGATTATCCTGCAGTTGGTATTGAGGGTAATCATAGAGCTTTGGCTTATTATGTGATGAATAAACCTTTACCATATTTAGAAATGATATTAAAGGAAGATGAATCATTAAATGAATCTGTAGAACTATCTGGAAAACATTCATTTTTTATGTTTTTACAGATAATTTCTAATCATGATTATCATTTTATTTTAAATGATCATTACACCAAATTATATAATTATCATTTCTTTTTTTCAACTGAGACTATTGATAAGATAGATGAATATGTAGAAATTTTTAAATATAAACATTCATTAGCATCATCTTATGAAACATTAAAAAAGATAAAATCTAATAAATTAGCATTCTTTTTTGGTATAAAAGATAATTCTATTTTAAGATATGGATTTTTAGATTTAGATACACAAAGAAGTTATGTTGTTGGAGAATTTAATGTAACTGATGGTTATTTTAGAGAAATATCAAAATATAAAGCATTACAGTCTGTAAATAAGATTATTCAAAATGTTAATGTTAAAAGTTTATCTACATTAGCAAAAGTTAAACAGGATTTTGAAAAATTTTATACTTCAAAGAAAAGCTTAAAAATTAGAATTGAAGACAATAGAGTTATAAATTATTTTAGTAAAGATCAATTTACAAATGATGATATTAGTATGAATCGTTTATATAGAATATTAGATCAGTGGATAGCAAAAAAATCTTGGAGAAATAATGTTGAATTTAGCGTTGACGATACAGTAGATCCAATACAATTTATAATAATAGTTAAGAAATGAAATATATAAAACAATTTGAGAATTTACATAATTACTCACAAAAATTTGAAAAAGGTGATTTTGTGAGAATGAAATATGATGAAATTTTGAACATTGAAATTTGTGAGGTTATTGGTTTTTTACTTGTTCCTCCATCAAAAACTTATGATTATTTGGTGAGACCTACTGTAACTGGCGGTAAAGTTTGGTGTAATGAAAATGAGTTAGACCCTGTACCTGAATGTGAAATACACGCAAATAAATATAATTTATGAAATATATAAAGAAATTTGAAGAAAATACACGAGAATTTGGCAAATTTTATTGGTCTGTTGATGCTGAGTCAAAAAGATTTAGAAAAAAACTTGAGAAAATAAATTGTACTAATACTATAATAAGACGTTATTTGAGAAATTGGGATTTTTATTTAACACCAGATGTAAAAATTTTATTTATAGGTGTTGTATCTTCATATCATTCAAATAAATGGGACTTAAGTAAAGATGGTTTGGATTTTTCAGGATATGAATATAAAGGTCCAATTATTTTATCAAAAGAAGAATTAACTGAGATTGAAACGGAAGAAAAAATGGATAAATATAATTTATGAAATATCTAAAATATTTTGAAAAAACTGAATTAAAATATTGGACAGTATCTACTAAAAATCCAAATTTGGAGATAAGTTTAGAAATGATAGGTGTTAATAAAAAAGGTAAAGAACTTGTTGAATTTATTAAAGATATTCGTAGAGATGCCTATTTTAGTAGTGTCAAATTTATGAGTATAATGAGTTTTGGTGATATTGATCATACTATATGGTCTGCTACTGCATATGAATGTGAAAATAAATATAAATTTCAAGGTGAAATTATTATTAATCCAGAAGATATAGAAAAATGGAAAATAAAAAAAGAAACAGATAAATATAATTTATGAAATATCTAAAATATTTTGAATCTAATGAAATAAAACAGCAACCATTTTATTTAACTCCAGGTGATCATTTATATTTATCTGATGAAATTTCTAAACTTGTGACACCTACAAAAAAGGATGTAAAAAAAATGTATAAAAATCCTAGTTATATTAATCGTGTAGAACAAGATCAAATTGATTATTATAATGATGTTAAAACAGAAAAAGGTCAAATTAAAATAAGAAGAATTTATCTTGCAAAAAAATGTTCTTGGGATGGTGGTAGATATTCTATGAGTTTATCGTTATATAGATATACAAATTCAAATAATTTTGGCATATTTAGAAATTGTCTTGATGGAATGTCTGGTAGTTTTGAAATGCATGGAAAGGATATGAAAAGAGCAACTAGAGAATGTAATTTAAATTTTATGATTTCTGTATATCCAATTGTTGGACATATAAAAAATTTTTATAAAATATTTAAGTCTAAAGAAAAAGGATTTTTAGATATAATTAAGGATGCATTAGATAAGGATATAATGTTAGCACAATATGGCATACCTCAAGAAATAAAACATTTATTTGATAAAAATATTGAAGACTCTGTAAAAATAAGAATTAAATATAATTTATAATATTATATATTATGAACTACTAATACATTTCTATAATAGTTTCAGGAAACAAGTTCCTTCTTTTTAAGCGTTTCGTTGCTTGTGCCAGTCGAAATTGGTCTTATTTTTGCTCCACGCTCGTAATCAGACGTTCCATCTGATATATTTTTACGATATCCTTCGTTAAGGATATTAATTGCCGCATTTACATCTCTATCATGCTTTTCACCACATTTACAAGTCCAATTTCTATCCTTGAGTGCTAGTTGATTATTAATCCAACCACATTTAGAACAGGCTTTACTTGAAGGAAAAAATCTGTCAATATGAATAACTTGTTTATCATTCCAGATTGCTTTATATTCTAAAATATCTATGAAAGTTCCCCAAGCAACATCAGAAATTGCTTTTGCTAGTTTATGATTTTTAATCATACCTTTTACATTCAAGTCTTCTAAATAAATAATATCAAATTCATTGATTAGATTATTAGTTGTTTTATGAATTAAATCCATTCTAGAATTGGTTATTTTTTCATGAATTCTAGCAACTTTTAATCGCTGTTTTTCATAACGATTTGATCCTTTTGTTTTTCTTGATAGATGCTTTTGATTTAAAGCTAAAGTTCTTTCATAGTGTTTTGTAAATCTATGGTTCTTGATTTTCGTACCATCAGATAACACTAAAAAGTCTTTTATTCCTAAATCTATTCCTACTGATTGATTTGATTTTTGTACTGGTTCATACTGAAGTTCAGTTAGAATTGATACAAAATATTTTCCAGTAGGAGTTTTTGATATGGTTGCTCTTCTAACCAGACCATTTATTTTTCGTTTCATTATCATTTCAATTCCTTCTCTAAATTTTGGTATGTAAAGTATATCTTTTTTTATAGAAAGGAACTGAGGGATAGTAAAACTATTTTTATTTCTTTTTGATTTAAATTTTGGAAAATGAGTTCTTTTATTAAAAAATCCTTGATATGCAGTATCTAAGCATTTAAGAGAATACTGAAGTGTTTGACTGTTAATTTCTTTCAACCAATCCTTTTCTACTTTAAGTTTTGTTAGGTGACCTGCTTGTTGATTATAAGTTATAGATTTTTTATTTCCAAGGTATTCAGTTTTTCTTTGATTTAAAAAATAATTATATACATATCTAACTGACCCAAAATGCTTGTTCAAGAGCACTTGTTGATTCTGTGTTGGTTCTAACCTAAATTTGTATGTATATTTAATTGTTTTCACTTATTTATTCCAATTATTTTTATTGGTATAAGTATATATAAATAAAAAAATATCGTTTTTTGCCAAAAATTATTTAACCGAGTCTTAAATGTTTTCAAATAAATTTCTTGAGGTATGCTATATTATAAGTTTTAATTTTTTATATATAAAATATGAAAAATTACAACTTTTTTTATGAGTAATAATTTAGACCAATTTTTAGGTTTAGGTGAGGTTTCTACAGGTGACGTTTTAGTTTTTAATGGAGAATTTTGGGTTAATAGTGCTGTAACATTTGGTAGTTCTGGAACTGGTGGCACTGGTTCATCAGGTACATCAGGTAGTTCTGGAATAAATGGATCATCAGGTATAGGTTCATCAGGTACATCAGGTACATCTGGAACCTCTGGAATTGGATCGTCAGGAACGGATGGCTCTTCTGGCACATCAGGCACAAATGGTATTAATGGATCAAATGGAACATCTGGAGTAAATGGTTCATCAGGTAGTTCTGGAATAAATGCTTCATATAATGTTGAGGGCGGTTGTTCATGGACAATATATACTGCAGTTTCTCCGATTGATGGAGGTTATGCCTAAAAAATAATGGAGTTTTATGAAACAAGTTTTGCTAAAATTTTTTTTATATATAATGAAGATTAATTTTTTTTTAAAATTATGATGTTGAATTAAATAAATAATAAATAAAATGGCAGTTCAAATACAACTTAGACGAGATACTACTATAAATTGGAATTCAGTAAATCCTATGTTATCACATGGTGAAGTTGGATATGACATTACATTAAATAGATTAAAAATTGGCGATGGTGTTAATTCTTGGACTGGATTGACATATTTATTTGCTGATTCATCTTTACAATTTATTTCTAATACTGGATTAGAATATAATTCTCTTTCTGCACAAACTATTTATAATACTACGATAGATGTGTCATTACAAGCACCAGCAACAATTGGTGGAATATTAGCAGGTACAACTGCAGGTGATTTGACAGGTAAAACTCTTGTGGAGTTATTTAATGATTTAATATTTCCAACGGTTCAATCAACATATACAATACCAACAATAACAATAACTAATAATACTGGTTTAACACAAGAGGTAGGAAGAATTATAAATCCAACATTAATATTATCTGGTATTAAAAATGATTCTTCTGAATTAACATTATTAAATATATATAGAAATAGTGTTCAAATATCTACAACTTCATCTCCAGCAATAACATCTCAAACAGATATTGATGCTCGATTCGGTTATACTGATGAGAATAATCCAAATTTCAAATATACATTAGTTTATACTGACAATTATACAATACCAGTAACTATAACTACTTCACCTAGTTATACAATATATAATGGTACGGGTGATTATAATTCTGGTTTAACTAAAAAGGATAATAAAGGAATATATGATATTCGTCCATATGCAGTTAGAAGTATTAATGCACCACAAAGTAGTTCAATTGGATTTGCATCTAATAATATAACTATAAGTGGTTGGTATCCATATTTCTATGGTAACACATCAAGTATAAAAACTCCAGCAGAGATTGTGAGCATAATTCAATCTGGTGCTGGATATACAAAAGTGATAGCAAGTGGTGGAGGAACATTAAGTATGAGTTTTAATGCTGTGGATCAATGGCCTTGGTTTGCAGTATTTAATACATTTCCAACAAAAACAAAATGGTATGAAACTGCTTTTAATAATGGTAATATTGGAGGATTAACTGATATGTTTTCTGCCCCAACAATATTATCAATAATAAGTCCTGATGGTTTATGGACTACAACATTTAAAATATATGTAACACAATTAGCTAGTAGAACAATAGGAACTTGTGATATAAAAGAAAGTTAAAAAATATGGCTATAAATTTAAGTGATAATATATTAGTTAAAACGGCATTGCCAACAGATTCTAGATATGGAATTTATGTTGGATCAACTTTATCTATAGCAAGTGGTGTTTGTTTGTCACAATTAGTTCCTTCGTATCGTTATGAGGGATTAACTGTTGGATTAAAATCTAGTAGTGATGATATTGTAGAATATTGGTTTTTTGGTGGAATTGCAGATTCAAATTTAGTTCTAAAAACGTCATCTGGTTCATCAGGCACATCAGGCACATCAGGTACTAATGGAACTTCAGGAACTAATGGTAGTTCAGGAACATCAGGTAGTTCAGGATCATCAGGAAATAATGGAACATCAGGTAGTTCAGGAACTAATGGAACATCAGGTAGTTCAGGATCTAATGGCACATCAGGATCATCTGGAACTAATGGAACATCAGGTAGTTCAGGATCATCAGGAACTAATGGAACATCAGGTAGTTCAGGATCATCTGGAACTAATGGAACATCAGGTAGTTCAGGAACTAATGGAACATCAGGTAGTTCAGGAACTAATGGAACATCAGGTAGTTCAGGATCTAATGGAACATCAGGTAGTTCAGGATCTAATGGCACATCAGGATCATCTGGAACTAATGGAACATCAGGTAGTTCAGGATCATCTGGAACTAATGGAACATCAGGTAGCTCAGGATCATCTGGAACTAATGGAACATCAGGTAGCTCAGGTAGTTCAGGAACAAATGGAACATCAGGTAGCTCAGGTAGTTCAGGAACAAATGGAACATCAGGTAGTTCAGGAACTAATGGAACATCAGGTAGTTCAGGAACTAATGGAACATCAGGTAGTTCAGGAACTAATGGAACGTCAGGTAGTTCAGGAATTAATGGAACGTCAGGTAGTTCAGGAACTAATGGAACGTCAGGTAGCTCAGGTAGTTCAGGAACTAATGGAACGTCAGGTAGTTCAGGAATTAATGGAACGTCAGGTAGTTCAGGAACTAATGGAACGTCAGGTAGTTCAGGAACTAATGGAACATCAGGTAGTTCAGGAACTAATGGAACGTCAGGGACATCTGGTAGTTCAGGAACTAATGGTAGCTCAGGAACTAATGGAACATCAGGTAGCTCAGGTAGTTCAGGTAGTTCAGGCACAAGTGCAACTAATGGAACATCAGGTAGCTCAGGTACTAATGGTACAAGTGGAACACATGGAACAAATGGTAGTTCCGGTAGTTCTGGAACAAATGGTAGTTCAGGTGGTTCAGGAACAAATGGCACATCAGGTAGTTCAGGAACAAATGGCACATCAGGTAGTTCAGGATCAAGTTTTAGTACACAATTATTTATTGATACTCAAGACCCAACTGGGTTTATTGATCCTGATAGTGTTCAAATTACATATAATTATCCAAATAGAACAATAACTTTAAGTTCAACTACAACATTAGATTATTATTGGCAAGGTGTTAGAAAGTCTACCCTTACTAATCCTTGGACCTCAACAGGTCATACTGCAACAATAACAGAATGGTATTTATATTCAACTGATGGTATAAATTTTAATTGGTCAAATTCAATGTGGTCATTTACGCAAATAATGGTTAGCCATGTTAGTTATAAATCAACAGCGTTAGCTACTTTTGCGATTAGGGAATCACATGGTTTAATGCCATGGCAAGCACATCATGAATTTCATGATCAAATTGGAACTTATTTAGATTCAGGAGGTAAATTAACGGTTAATAGTTATTTAGAAAATACTGCTACAAATGCTGGAAATTCACCAGGATTTGATGCTGCAATTATTAGAGATGAAGATTTATCAACTACTATTTTAACTTGGTTAACCGGAGGTACATATACACAAATGTATATATCAGGCTCAACAGCTATTTATGATACTACGATGCCTTTACCTTTTTCTGCATCAACAAATACATATATTAAAGTAAATAATCCAAACACTGGTGCGATGACGGCTGGTGTGAATGCTAGATGGTATAATGTTTATCAAATTTTAGTTCCTGTTACTTTAGATACAAATTCTCAGAAATATAGAATGATTATGTTACAACCACAAGTAACATTTACATCTTTAGCGGCTGCACAAGCTGAGGATACCCGTGGATTAAGTTTTGGTGATTTTTTTGTAGATTCAATAGAATATATATTATATGCTAGAATAACTTATAATAGTACTAATGATAATAATTATGGTAAATGTAGAATAGCAACTGGTGGAATATCTTATGTAGTTGGAAGTAGAAATAGCCAGGTTTCTGTTAATAATGTGAGTTCTTCTAATCATGCATCATTATCTAATTTAACATGGACTGCATCTGGTCATATTGGTGATTTGAGTGTTTTAGCTGGATTTGATG
>Ga0302284_1000300_pt1 | contig 23933 bp, 19 predicted proteins | sample III_Fen_E2_1_FD_198760 | JGI IMG/M metagenome (GOLD analysis project Ga0302284, IMG submission 198760) | Peat permafrost microbial communities from Stordalen Mire near Abisko, Sweden - III_Fen_E2_1 | ecosystem: Environmental > Terrestrial > Soil > Wetlands > Permafrost | place: Sweden: Abisko...
GTCAACAAAGAGAGCGAAACCGGATTAGGTGCATTACTTATGAACTTTTCCTGGTTAATGTTAAGACCTATTCCTGCAACTGTAGATTCAATCTGGTTGTCTGAAACAGAACTCTCAATTATAATACCTGCTATTTTGTCATTGTTTACATAAATGTCATTAGGCCATTTTATTGAACAATCATGGATATATCTCATTAAGAAATCACAAATCCCCAGGGATATTGTCATTGAAACTAGAAACTGATCTTCAGGATTAATAAATGAAGGGATTAGTACAATGCTGATTAATAAGTTTTTACCATCTTCACTCTCCCATCTGTTTTCTGAATAGCCTCTTCCTGCCGATTGATAATTTGTACATACAATCGTGCCTTCCTGCAGACTGCCCTTTTTTAAAAGGTCCGCTGTATATGTATTTGTTGATGGCAGATTTTCAAAAAATAATAAATTTGAGCCTATTATCATGATTAGTAGTGATTTAAATAAAAACAGATGATTTTAGACACCGGTTTTTTGGATACAGTTAAGATTGGCATTGAAATTGCAAAAGAGCATTACAGTAACAAAAATACAGATTAAAGTGGTACTTTTGCGACTTAATATAAAACCAATAAATATTGATGAAGAAAAAATCTGACGGAGCTGATGTCCTTTTAGGGAGTGTTATTAAAGGTATTTTTGAGAAGAAAGGACAAAATGTTCTGAAAATTGATTTAAGGAAACTAGAGAATAGAATTGCAGATTATTTTATCATATGTCACGCCTCTTCCGGAACCCAGGTAAGTGCTATTTGTGATTCGGTGGATGATACAGTGAGAAAGGAAGCACTTGAGAAACCGTTGCATGTTGAAGGTCTTGACAATTGCTTCTGGGTACTTCTTGACTATGGAAACGTAATCGTTCACGTTTTTCTTGAGGAATACAGGAAATTTTACAGTCTGGAATCGCTCTGGGCTGATGCAGCAATTGAAAACATGGAAGATAAATTACAGTAAGTTAGATATTTATGGCAGAAAATACGAATAATAATCAGGTTCCGGAAAAAAAGCCTGATAAGAATGGCAAACCGCGTTTTAATACTAATTGGATTTTTGCAGTGCTTGCTGTATCTCTGATACTTTTTTCGTTGTTCAATAATGGGAAAGCAGTACAGCAGACCACTACAAGTGAAATAAAGGGAATGATCGCAAATCGCGACATTGATAAAATTGTTGTAGTAAATAAAGATCAGGCTGAGATCTATCTTAAGAAAGAAGCCCTTGAATCGGGAAGATATCCGAAAGTGGCAAAACCCGGATCGGGTTTCGGTCTGGCTTTGCCCAAACCAAACTTTACTTATAATATCGGTGACGTCAGCAGTTTTGAACCTTTCCTTTTAAAAGCACAAAAGGATGCAGATTATGCTGATAAGGACCTGATTTATCCTGAATACCAGACTCGAAAAAACTGGTTTGGCGACGTACTTTCCTGGTTATTACTGCCGGTATTATTAATTGGTTTCTGGTTGTTTATGATGAAACGGATGTCAGGAGGAGCAGCAGGAGGTGCAGGTGGTATTTTCAGTGTTGGCAAATCGAGGGCACAGATATTTGATAAGGATACAAATGTGAAGCTAAACTTTAATGATGTTGCCGGTCTTGAAGAAGCCAAAACGGAAGTTATGGAAATCGTTGATTTTCTTAAAAATCCAAAGAAATATACCAGCCTTGGCGGTAAAATTCCTAAAGGTGCGTTGTTGATTGGCCCTCCGGGAACAGGAAAAACCATGCTGGCAAAAGCTGTCGCAGGTGAAGCAAATGTTCCATTCTTTTCAATTTCAGGTTCAGATTTTGTTGAAATGTTTGTAGGAGTAGGCGCTTCCAGAGTAAGAGATCTGTTTAAACAGGCAAAAGAAAAAGCACCCTGCATTGTCTTTATTGATGAAATAGATGCAGTAGGTCGGGCAAGAGGACGAAATGCAAATTTTGGATCGAATGACGAGAGAGAAAACACGCTTAACCAGCTCCTTACTGAAATGGACGGTTTTGGTACAAACATGGGAGTGATAATACTTGCTGCTACAAACAGGGCAGATATACTTGACAGGGCGCTGATGCGTGCAGGCCGCTTTGACCGTCAGATTCATGTTGAGCTTCCTGACCTTAACGAAAGGGAAGCAATATTTAAAGTACACCTTCGTCCTATAAAACTTGAAAAGAGTTTTGATGTAGGATTCATGGCAAAACAAACTCCTGGTTTCTCAGGTGCTGATATTGCTAATGTATGTAACGAATCAGCCCTGATAGCTGCAAGAAAAAATAAGACAGTTGTTGAAAAACAGGATTTTCTTGATGCTATAGACCGGATTGTAGGCGGACTGGAAAGAAAGACCAAGATCATCTCTCCCGGAGAGAAAAAAACGATTGCTTATCATGAAGCAGGTCATGCTACTGTAAGCTGGTTACTCGAATACGCCAGCCCACTTCTTAAAGTGACCATTATACCGCGTGGAAGGGCTCTCGGAGCAGCATGGTATCTTCCTGAAGAAAGACAGCTTACTACACGTGAACAGATCCTTGATGAAATGGCATATGCTCTTGGAGGAAGAGCTGCTGAAGAACTCATCTTCGGGAAAATTTCAACGGGTGCACTTAATGATCTCGAGAAAATTACCAAACAGGCTTATGCAATGGTTTCGTTTTTTGGTATGAGTGATAAGGTTGGTAACATAAGTTTTTACGACTCATCGGGGCAATCCGATTTTGGATTCACAAAACCATATAGTGAGAAGACAGCGGAACTTATAGATCAGGAGGTTAACCTGATAATCGCAGAATCATACATCAGAGCTAAAGAAGTTCTTAAAAATAATATGAAAGGCCTTACCGAGCTTGCTGAATTGCTTCTGGAAAAAGAGGTAATTTTCAGCGAAGACCTGGAAAGAATTTTTGGCAAGAGAAAAGCAGATTTATTGAAAGATGAGAAAGAGGCTGAAGCGAAACTGGCCCTTTCATTAAATAACACAGAAGAGAATAAAGAAGCTAAAAAAGGAAAGAAATCAGCTAAGTCCCTACCTGAGAAAATAAGGGTCAAATCGTCGAAAAAAGAAGCTATCACAGAAAATGCAAATACAGAGAAAACTGTGAAGAAGGCAAAATCAAAAAGTACGGATGTATAATAGAATGATCTTATTACCTTTTTTGCACATTAAATTGACTATCATATTATTACAAGATACAATCATATAGCTAAAAAAATTACACATCCTAAAGAATAATATACTGAAGTTTTGAATACTTTTTTCAGAAGGACCTTAACCGGAGCGTGGATTGTAATATTCGTATTGGGAGGGTTTTGGCTTCACCCAGTCACTTTTTTCCTTACAGGATTGGTAATGCTTATTGGTACACAATATGAGTATTATCTGATGATCAGGAATACCGGAGTACGTCCACAAATGGTAACCGGTATTATCACAGGAATTATTGCATATGTTATTTCAACACTGATTGCCTCAGGATCGATTCCTAAAAATTCTTTTCTGGTTCTTATTCCAATAATGTTGATCTTAATGGTTATTGAGTTATACAGGAGACAGGATAAACCATTTGATTCGCTGTCACATACTTTCTTTTCGGTACTTTATACTGCTGTTCCGATTTCGATGTTCCCCTTCTCGGCTTTCTCGAGAACCGGCCTTAATTCTATACTTCCTCATGCCAATATCATTTTCTCACCAGGAATAATAATTGGTTTCTTTATTCTTATATGGGCGAATGACACTGGTGCCTATCTGACCGGAATGTCATTCGGACGACGTAAACTTATGGAGCGCATCTCTCCCAAAAAAACATGGGAAGGCTTTATCGGAGGCATCATTATTGCCTCTTTGATTGCCTGGTTTCTATCTGACTGGCTGGGGGTTGTGGATAAATTTCATTGGGTTGTAATAGCCCTGATAGTTTCTGTGGCAGGTACATATGGGGACCTGATAGAATCAATGCTCAAAAGAAGTACCGGTGTAAAGGATTCAGGTACAATAATGCCTGGTCATGGTGGATTTCTCGACAGGTTCGACAGTGCAATAGTATCTTTTCCGCTTGTATATCTTTTTATATCTCTTTTTGGATGATTGACAGGACTTGATTAGTTTTGTGCAAATTTTATACAGATGAGGATTCATATTCACAAGGAAGGATATAAGATATTAGCTTTTGGTTTAATAGCATTGCTGATTTTGAATATCATTATTAATATTATCTGTGCAGATTTATTAATTGTAAGATGGGCTTTTTTTTTCTGTTCCTTCATGCTTTATATTTTCCTGCTCTTTTTCTTCAGACTGCCAACAAGGTCATTTGAAACTGACCCGGGACTCATTTATGCTCCTGCTGACGGGAAAGTTGTGGTTATTGAAGAAACGATGGAAAATGAATATTTCAAAGATATGCGTTTACAGGTTTCGATTTTTATGTCTCCTTTTAATATGCACAGCAACAGATATCCGGTATCTGGTAAAATAAAATATGTTTGTTATCATGCAGGTAAGAATATGGTTGCATGGCATCCGAAATCTTCTGAACTGAATGAGAGAAGTACAATTGTAATTAAAACAAATGACGGAACTGAAGTGATGATAAGACAGATAGCCGGAGCTGTAGCCAGGAGGATTGTTACATATGCCAAAGTGAATGTTGATGTCCTGCAGGGCGATGAACTGGGTTTTATTAAGTTTGGATCAAGAGTCGATATTTTTTTACCTGTTGGTACCGAAATTGAAATTCCAATCCTCCAGCAGGTGAAGGCAAATAAAAGTATCATAGCCAAAATCTGAAAATAACTTGATTATGAGTGGAATTGATGATAGAATAATTGATGTTACCGGTGATGTCAAGTGGATTGGAATATTAGATTACGATATCAGGACCTTCGATATAGTAATGCATACTGATTTCGGGACAACATACAATTCGTATCTTATTAATGCTGATAAGAAAGCGATAGTCGAGGTTGCCAAAGAAAAATTCAGTGAAACCTATCTTCGCAAACTAAGATCAGTTATTGATCCTGAAGAGATCCAATATATTATTCTTGATCATACCGAGCCTGATCATTCTGGCAGTCTGCGTCTTCTGCTCGAACTGGCGCCTTCAGCTATTGTAGTTGGTAGCGGAAATGCAATCAGGTACCTGGAAGATATTATTAACGTGCCATTTAGAGCTCTTGTTGTAAAAGATGGCGATACTCTCAACCTGGGAAATAAAACACTCAGGTTTTTTTCAGCACCGAATCTCCACTGGCCCGATTCAATGTTAACACTGCTGGTAGAGGATAAGGTTTTGTTTTCATGCGATATTTTCGGAGCGCATTATTGTTCTCCGGAAATGTACAGTGTCTTCGATGAAAAGTATACGGAATCTTTTAAGTACTACTTTAATATTATCATGCGACCATTCAGCAGGTTTATGCTAAAAGCCATTGAAAAAGTAAAGCCCCTTGAACTGGATTTCATATGCCCCGGCCACGGACCCATTCATAAAGAAAACATTAATAAAGCAATTGAACTTTCTGAAAAGCTGGCAGACCATTATATGCAGATTGTATCAGAAAAAAGCAAGATGAATATTCTGATTACATATGTCTCAGCTTATGGATACACTAAAGAGGCAGCACATATTATTGCAGAAGGCATTATCGAGACTAAAGATATTACTGTGGATATTACAGATATTGAAAATATTTCTTTAGAAGAACTGGAGACAAAATTAATAATGTCCGACGGGTTACTGGTTGGTTCACCGACAATCAACCAGAACACCTTGCTTCCCGTGTATAAATTACTGGCATTGATAAATCCGATACGCGACAAGGGGAAATTAGGTGGTGCTTTCGGTTCGTATGGATGGAGCGGGGAATCACCGAATATAATTCTCGAAAACCTTCGTCTTCTTAAACTCAAAATATTCGAAGAAACAGCAGCATTTAAATTTTCTGCTGATAATATTAAAAAGGAAAATCTAAGACAATTCGGAAGGAATTTTGCTCAAAGATATATTCAGGAATGTGGTCATATAAAAAATCCCGGTTAATTACCGGGATTCTTTTTTTGATCTATTATGAAATTTCAATCTTCCTGGCTATTTTGTTTTTTTCTTCAGCCTGCTTTGGAAGAGCAACTGAAAGAACTCCATCCTTATAGTTTGCTTCTATTTTTTCTCTGTTTACGTTTTCAGGGATATAGAAACTTCTGCAGAATTCTGAATAGCTGAATTCTCTTCTCTTATATCCGTCTTTTCTTTCTTCCGATTCAGTTTTAGTCTCCGATGAGATTGTTAACACATCTTCATTCATATCAATTTTAAGATCTTTCTTGTCAATCCCCGGAACAGCAAGGTCAAGTACATAGTTCTTTTCGTCTTCTTTGATGTTTACAGCCGGCATTGAGTTGGTCCTGTTTGAGAATACAGGGAAGAAATCATTTTCAAAAATATTCGGCACGTAAAAGGGTCTGAAACTTCTTCTTGTAATTGTCGGTAACATGGTTTTGTCCTCCTATAATTTTATGTTTAACATTTAATTTTACAGCAATATATTTTCAAACTTCGTTCCAAATTGAAATATATGACATAATGGCATATAAATTTAAATTGTAGTGGACAATATGGCATGATTGATCAATCATATTGGCATCGATACCCTCTTTGCACTTTTGTTAACCCTTTCCCCAACCTCTTCCCTTAAGCCTAACCAATCTTTATACACATCTTTACAGTCCCTTACATACTGCTCATGATCAACTCACCCCCATCCCCTCTCTACTTCGTAAAGAGGGGCGTGCATGTGATAAAGTTTCAAATATGATGATTAAGATTCTACCATTTAGGGGTGGGGTGTTTCCATCCTGAAACAATATTGTAAAAGTACTTTTTGACTTATTAGGAATGACTAATAAAATTCAGCATATCAGTGAATTGCCCCCTTTTTACGAAGTAGAGAGGGGGAAATCCAGAGCGGAGCGAAGGAAGGGGGTGAGTACAAAAAAGCTAATTTGAAAAGATGTGTTTAAAGGGTAGTTATTGTTTAAGGGAAGGGTCAGAGAAGGGTTAAGAAATACTTGAGAAAAGACACAATTTAATTAGAATACCATTAATGAAGTTACGCCATGAGGATAAGTTCATGTTGTGTTACTCAATTTTTTAGCGAATTCAAAAAAAATGGATTAGGTTTGTGGGAAGAAAAGCTTTTTATAATGAAAGCAACATTAAGAAACATTCTTATCTTTTTTGGAATTTTACTTCTTTTAAGTTGTGTCTGGTTTTTCAGGAATATAGTTGTTTACATATTGGTGTCAGGTGTATTATCCATTATGGGACGACCTCTTGTTGATCTGTTCTGCAGAATCAGAATCAGAAGATGGTCTTTTCCCAGGTCTCTCAGTGCACTTTTTACATTAATCATAATCTGGGGGCTTATAATTTTATTTTTTGTTGTTTTCGTCCCTCTCGTAACACGACAGATAAATTATTTTTCAACAATTGACAGCGAAAAGATTGTTCAGATTGTTGCCGGACCAATAAACAAAGTTGAGAATCTGTTCAGGGCTATAAACAAGGATATACCAAAGGACCTTACTATTCAGGATTACATTGTAAAAAAGGTAGCAGATGTTCTCAATATTAACATGATACAGAGTTTTATAGGTTCCCTCATAGGAATTCTTGGTAACGTCATTATTGCTATATTCTCAATAACATTTATCACCTTTTTCTTTCTGAAAGATCAGCGATTATTCTTTGAATCTATACTTATGTGGGTATCTGATAAGTATGTAGATAATGTAACCAGGGCTCTTTATTCCGTAAAAATCCTTCTTACAAGATATTTCATCGGGATTGTTATACAGAGCACATGCATAATGATTCTTGTTACAATCGGAATGACTATTGCCGGCATCGACTTTCAACAAGCGGTGGTAATGGGACTTATTATCGGAATATTAAATGTAATTCCTTATGCGGGACCCTGGATTGGATTAGCGATAGCAATAACTATGGGTGTTGCCTCACATATTAACCAGAGTTTTGACACCGTTGTGATACCTCTGGTGACATATATGATAATTGTTGAAGTTGTAACTCATACAATTGATAATATTGTATTCCAGCCTGTTATATTTTCCAATAGTGTTAAAGCTCACCCTCTTGAGATCTTTATTGTTGTCCTGGCAGCCGGATTTGCAGCAGGAATACCTGGGATGATATTTGGAATACCGGCCTATACTGTTCTGAGGGTTTTTGCTCGTGAATTCTTTTATAATTTTAAGGCTGTACAGAAGATCACTTCCAGTCTGTCAGGTGAAAATATTGGAAACAGGTCACAGTCGCTTTTTAAGTCACACGATAAACCAGGTACAGAATAGTTTTTTGCCAGATACAGAAATCAAACCTGACTTAGATTATTCCCGAAAGAGAAATGAACAAACGGATGAAACAAAATATTTCATTGGTGAACCGAATATTCAGTTTTTACTATGATGGATTCAGAAATATGTCCGGATGGGGAAGAAAGGTATGGGTAATACTCCTCATCAAACTTTTTATTATGTTTGCCATCTTAAAAATATTCTTTTTTCATGATTTTCTCTATACAAATTGGCATTCTGATAAAGAGAGAACTGAACATGTTCTCGATCAATTAACTAATTCACCTGATAACCATGATAGACAACATTGATATGAGTCTTGTAGACTGGTCAAGAGCTCAATTTGCCCTCACAGCAGCTTACCACTGGCTATTTGTACCACTTACTCTTGGGCTATCCTTTATCCTGGCAATAATGGAGACCATCTATGTTAAAACCGGTAACGAAGAATGGAAACGAATTACACGGTTCTGGATGACTCTTTTTGGCATTAACTTCGCTATTGGAATTGCAACCGGTATTATTCTTGAATTCGAATTTGGTACAAACTGGTCCAATTACTCATGGTTTGTTGGAGATATTTTCGGTGCCCCTCTTGCAGTTGAAGGTATTCTGGCATTCTTTCTGGAATCAACATTTGTTGCAGTTATGTTTTTCGGCTGGAATAAAGTGAATAAAAAGTTTCACCTTCTATCTACCTGGCTGGTGGCAATCGGGGCCAACCTTTCGGCACTATGGATTCTTGTTGCAAATGCATGGATGCAACATCCCGTAGGCATGGTATTTAATCCTGACACAGCCCGGAATGAAATGGTTAATTTCTGGGCAGTTCTTTTTAATCAGGTCGCAGTTGATAAATTTTTGCATACCATTTCTTCCGGCTTCCTCCTTGCATCAATGTTTGTACTTGGTATAAGCGCATGGTATCTGATAAGGAAAAGGGAGGAACAAATCGCAAAAAAGAGTATTATGATAGCCGGGGTATTCGGACTTTTATCTTCTCTGATGGTTGCATACACAGGGGATGAATCTGCCAGAACTATTTCAAAAGTGCAACCTGTAAAGTTTGCATCAATGGAAGCACTGTATGAAGGTAAAAGTAATGCCGGACTGATTGCTTTCGGAGTACTTAAGGATACCGATAAAAAAATAGGGGAAAAAACCGAAAAAGAATTTGCTTTTAAAATTCAAATACCCGGATTACTTTCAGTTCTGACCGGAGGAGACAGAGATTCTTATGTTCAGGGACTTTCAGATCATATATCAGGTAATGAGAAGCTGGGACTGATTTCAACCTCGGAAAAAATACAAAATGGCAAGCATGCCAGGGATATCCTTACATCTTACAAGAATGCAAGACTTAGTAATGATACTATCGGCATTGCCTCTTTAAAAGGGGTTTTCAGCGATATAGAGTTTCAAAACAAATATTTCAGGTATTTCGGATATGCTTCGGTTGATAAACCTGAGGATGTTATTCCGAATGTGACAGTTTCGTTTTATTCATTTCACCTCATGGTTGTGCTGGGATTTATTTTTATAATGATTTTTTCAGCAGCTCTCTATCTCCTGTATAAAGGCACCATTTCGGATCAGAAATGGTTTTTATGGATCGCCCTTCTGTCTATCCCTTTACCATATATTGCAGGTGAGCTTGGTTGGCTGCTTACAGAATTAGGCCGGCAACCCTGGATAATTCAGGATCTGATGACTGTATCAAAAGCTGTTTCACAAATCAGCACAGGATCAGTAATTACTACCTTCATTCTTTTTGCAGTTCTGTTCACCGGATTGCTTATTTCAGAAGTATCGATTATGGTAAAACAGATTAAAACCGGACCCAAACATTAGGAGGACAACTTTATGACTGCAATGATTTCCCAACTATTTCTGCAACACTACTGGTGGATTATTGTTTCGATCCTGGCCAGCCTGTTGGTTTTTCTGATGTTCGTTCAGGGAGGACAATCGATGATTTTCTCACTTCCTGAGAACAAGAGTCAAAAGGCAATGATTGTAAATACAATGGGACGTAAGTGGGAATTCACATTTACGACTCTTGTAACATTTGGTGGTGCTTTTTTTGCCTCCTTCCCTCTTTTTTATTCGACCAGTTTCGGAGGTGCCTACTGGGTATGGATAGCAATATTGTTCAGTTTTACCATACAGGCTATAGCATATGAATTCAGATCCAAACCAAATAATATACTGGGACAGAAGACTTTCGACCTTTTTCTCTTTCTTAACGGTTCTTTAGGTCCATTTCTGATAGGTGTTGCGGTTGCAACTTTTTTTACAGGCGCAATGTTTAAGCTCAACGTGATGAACCAGGTCCACTGGGCAACTGCATGGTATGGACTTGAAGCTTTACTGAATCCCCGGAACCTGGCACTTGGTTTTGCGGTATTATTTCTTGCCAGAATAAATGGGTTATTATATATAATCAATACTATTGACGATGATGAATTAATCAGTAGGTCAAAAAAACGATTAATTAACAATTCCATCACTTTTCTGATCTTCTTCCTGTTTTTTGTTATTTCTCTGCTTTTTTCAAAAGGGTTTGCAGCTGATCCGATGACCGGGACTATTTCTGTTGAAAAGTTCAAGTACATGCATAATTTTATTCAGATGCCTGTTGTACTGATACTCTTTCTGACTGGAGTAGTTTCTGTCCTGTTTGGTATCGGTATTACTATTTTCAGGAAAAGTATGTCAGGGATCAGGTTTACCGGTGCGGGAACTGTACTTTCAGTTTTCTCGTTGTTTCTTATAGCCGGGTTTAACGGAACTTCATTTTATCCTTCACTGTTCGATCTGCAGAGCTCTTTAACAATAAGGAATGCATCTTCGAGCCTGTTTACTCTGAAAACCATGATGTATGTATCGTTTATTATACCTTTGGTGTTAGTCTACATCTGGTACGCCTGGAATGCGATCAATAATAATAAGATCACTGAAGAAGAGATGAACTCGGAGGAACATAAATATTAAGGCATCAGGTATCTGGTCGAAAAAACACCCTGTCGCCCGGCGCCCGTTACCGATAACAAGACACGAAGACAATAATACTATCAGTTATGTATATCAGTCAAATTCTTCAATATCTCATCTGGCCGGCATTTATTCTGATAAGCTGGTTTGCCATAAAATATGCTTTATCAGTTTATGAAAAGAAATTTTCCGAAAAAGGATAGTCAGCCAAAAAATCAGGTACGTTTGTAACCCGAAACGATTATCAATTCTATGGAATTTCCATCATTAAAATCATGGTTTGAAGAAGACGATCATTATCCTTTTATCGTAGCAGGACCATGCAGTGCAGAGAGTGAGGAACAGGTCTTATCCATAGCTTCTTTCTTAAAGAGTACCGGCGATGTAAATATTTTCAGGGCAGGGATATGGAAACCAAGAACTCGTCCGGGGACTTTTAATGGTGTAGGAGTAAAAGCCCTGAGATGGCTTCAGCGAGTTCAGGAGGAATATAATCTTAGAGTAACAGTTGAGGTTGCCTCACCAAAGCATATTGAAGCCTGTTTGAAACATGGAATTGATGTTCTATGGATCGGTGCAAGGACAGTCTCCAATCCATTTTCCGTTGAAGAAATTTCAGAGGCATTAAAAGGTGTTGATATACCTGTGCTTATAAAGAATCCGTTAAATCCTGATATTGATCTCTGGCAGGGTGCGGTTGAAAGGATATATGCAGCGGGTGTAAAAAGGATTGCAGCCGTGCACCGTGGTTTTTCACCATTTGAGAGAACTTTGTATCGTAATATGCCAAAATGGGAAATTCCTATTGAACTGAGGCAGCGAATTCAAAACCTTCCCCTGATATGCGATCCAAGCCATATTTCGGGAAGAGCAGATTTAGTTCCCGAAATATCCCAGAAAGCCCTGGATCTGACAATGGACGGTCTGATGATTGAGGTACATTGTAATCCTTCGGAAGCTCTGAGTGATTCTGCACAACAACTCAATTTTGACCAGTTCAGATCTCTGATGGCAACACTCATTATCCGTAAACCGACAATCGATGATAAAGGATTCCTGAATCAGCTTGAAGAACTCCGTAATCAGATAGATTCAATTGATTTTCAGTTAATTGAACTTGTTGCATCACGAATGAATATTTCGGAGAAGATGGGAGAGTACAAATTTAAAAATAACGTCGCCGTTCTTCAGATGGAACGATGGCAGGAAATCTTGCGCACACGTACAGGGCATGGCACTTTATTGAAAATGGAACCTGCTTTTATTGAAAGGGTAATGACACTTCTGCATCAGGAATCAATACGTATTCAGACAGCAATACTCGATAACCTCAAAACAGATGAAAACCACTGGTCAGAAGAGTAATGAAAGTGCCGAAGAAATGATATAAAGAGGTATTATAAGAGGAAATGCCATTATACCAAAAATTGCAAAAGAGATCAGGACAAAACCCAGGAGAATATATCTTCCTTCATTTCCTTTTAATTTAAAGTCTGAAACCTTGAGTGAAAGCAAAGGGATCCTGCTAACCATTAATAAAGATAGGACCAGGGTAAAAAATATAAGCAGAAGAGGCGAAAGGGTAAATGAGGAGATTAGCTGTGATTGTGAATAATGTCCGGCAATAACAACTGAAATCACTGTCAGTGCATTTGCCGGGATCGGTAATCCTCTAAAGGTTGTCGCCTGCGTTGAGTCTAAATTGAAAATTGCCAGTCGTATCGCTCCGCATACCGGCATTATTGCAGGGATTATCATAAATACCACAGTCTTTAAAACATCAGAATTTATATTAAGTGTGGCATTCGATGAATTAGCGTTATAAAGTAAATGATAAATTATTAATCCTGGTGCAACTCCAAAACTTACCAGATCGGCAAGACTATCAAGTTCCTTACCTATAGAAGAATATGCTTTGAGTAAACGGGCAGAAAAGCCATCAAGGAAGTCAAAGATCATTGCTGCAAGTATAAACCAGGAAGCTGTAACTAAATTACCATTGGCTGCAAAAATAATTGCAATAAATCCCGATGTCAGATTAAGTGATGTAATAAAATTTGGAATTTGTTTCATTTTAAGATAAGATAGGTATTTCAGAAGGAAAGTAAAATTAAGATAAATTTCAGTAAGCTTACCTTTCATGATAACTTAATTAAGTCATTTCTTTCTCATTTATTATTAGATTTGTATTAAATTAAATAGAACTGATGGTTGACTTTACAGGTATAAAAATCGCGATAGATTTTGATGGGACAATAGTTGACCATGAGTATCCGGGAATTGGCAAAGAGAAACTTTTTGCTTTTCAAACACTTAAGGAGCTCGAGAAACTAGGGGCAAGATTAATCCTCTGGACTTTCCGTACAGGTAAAGAACTTGATGAAGCTATAGAATATTGCAGGATGAACGGGATCGAGTTTTATGCAGTTAATAAAAACTACCCTGAGGAAATAATTGATGACACAACAAGCCGGAAAATTAATGTGGATATCTATATCGATGATAAAAACATTGGTGGTTTCCCGGGTTGGAGTGGTGTATGGCAAATCCTTACTCCCTATGAACTTCAGGAGATGGAAGCTGAGAAAAGAATATCTTCAGCGAGGAGAAACATTCTTAAACGATTTTTTAAATGGTTAACAAAAGACGAATGAAAGCTGATTACCGGAAGTATCTTATCCATCTATCCGTGTTGCTCCTCCTTATATGGACAATATCGTGCTCGGGTCGATCAGGGAAAATGAAGGAAACCGATCTTCATCCTGCAACTGGTTTGAGCGGAGAGGTCACTTCAAAACTTATTAAGATAGTTACACCAGAAGAAAATACAGGTTATAAACTCAACCAACCTGTTAAGGTGACTATGGCCCTCGAAAAGGAGAATCTTGTACCCGACTCAGTGACTATTAATTTCAATGGAAATTATGTAACATCTGTTAAATCAAAGCCATGGGAGTATTCTATCCCTCCTGTTTTTACTGTTACAACCGGGAGAAAATCTCTGAAAGTTACAGCCTATAAAGGAGGCAAACAGCAAAATACAGTTACCCGTTTTATGGTCATCTATTCTGACATTATTCCTAAAAGATATGGTTATAAGGTAATTCATACATATCCTCACGACAGGGATGCATTCACACAGGGACTACTTTACGATAATGGCGAATTTTTCGAAGGCACAGGTCAGGAGAGTGGGTCGACTTTAAGGGAAGTGGAACTCGAAACCGGTAAAGTGAAAAAGCAGCATAACCTTGAAGAATCATTATTTGGTGAAGGCATCGCTCTTTATCGCGACCGATTATACCAGGTGACCTGGAAAAATAAAGTCGGATTTGTTTATAATAAGTCGGATTTTAAATTGATAAATAAGATCTATTACCCTACCGAGGGTTGGGGAATGACAACTATGGACGATAAGATTATTATGAGTGACGGATCAAATGTATTATATTTCTATGAGCCTGATATGTTTACTGTTATTTCGAAAATTGAGGTTTATGATAACGATAAGAAAAGGGACTCATTAAACGAATTAGAATATATTAACGGTGAAATATGGGCCAATATCTGGATAAACGATCATATTGCAAGGATCGACCCGAAAACAGGCAAAGTTCTTGGGTATATTGATTTGAAAGGAATCCTGCCCGCCTCGGACAGGGACGCTGAGACTGATGTATTAAATGGCATTGCATATGATCAAAAAGGTAACAGGATTTTTGTTACCGGGAAAAAATGGCCTAAACTCTTTGAGATAAAGGTTACGGAATAAGCTTGGTTCCATAAACAATATTTATACCCTCCGGAATTATACTGAATTCCGCCGGAGTCTGTCCAAGTGATTCACCATCAGCTTCGGCATACATTACAGACTCGGAGGTGACTTTTATATTTTTACACTTATACCCGTCAATCTTTGGATGCCGCAGTATCGTTCCATCATAAAGGATCTTCAGGTTTCTTATTATTTCAAACTTACCCATCCCTTTAATTATTGTTACATCCAGAAGACCATCGTCAGGCAGAGCCCTGGGTGTCTGTCTCATACCTCCTCCGCAATAACGGCCGTTGCCAACATTAAGTGAGAAAATATCGGCGTATAATGTCTCACCATCAATAGTTATTTCTGCGTTGGTGTTTTTATATGAAAGAAGACTGGTGAGCAGATTGTAGAAGTAAATTAGTTTGCCGCCGTGTCCCTTATCCTTCTGAATGTTGGTTTTTCTTACTACCACCGACTCAAATCCGAGTCCGGCTATATTGATAAAATACCTGTTCTTTTTCTCAGTACCATTATAAAAACTTATCTCTCCAACATCATGCAACATTCTTTTATTAACACTTATTATCTTAACAGCTTTTTCATAATCAAGCGGTATTCCGAACATCCTGCCCCAGTCATTGCCGGTACCGACAGGTATCAATGCAAGAAGAATATCAGTTGGAAGACAATGGTTGTTGGTAAATACTCCATTAACAACCTCATTGAGTGTTCCATCGCCACCAACAGTAATTATTTTTCTGAAGCCTTCAGAAATTGCTTTCAGAGTAAGGTCGATTGCATGACCTTTTCTTTCAGTAAAATTAACAGCAAACACTAAGTCTTCTTTTTTGAGAAGCGCTGAAATCTTTTCCCAGTCTTTTTGACCTCTTCCGTTTCCGGCATTAGGATTTACTATGACCAGCCATTCTTTCTGATCGGTATTATGACTCATATTGATTCGGATATTTGGCAGACAAAGATGGAAATAAATAGACAAATTTTTTAAAAACCGGTTTAATATCACTTTAATGATCTGTTTATCAGACTTACAGTTCTCCTGTTTTTGAGCAGTAAACAGAAGGTTCTCAATCCGGCTCATTGGCAATTAATCACAAGATCAATAAGTTATGTTTTAAGCCCAAAAAGATCAATGTTAACAAAGTGTTGAAAACCCCGAAATAAATGTTTACAATTACATCTTTTACTGCCGGCAGCAGAATGGCATAAATAGTAAATTTGAAGCTCAAAATATAACTCGATAACTGGAAAACAATGGGAAGGATTATAGCAATAGCAAATCAGAAGGGTGGAGTAGGTAAGACGACAACAGCAATAAACCTGGCGGCCAGTCTGGCCGCTCTCGAAAAGAAGGTGCTGATCGTTGACGGTGATCCGCAGGCAAATGCGACTTCAGGAATAGGAATCGACACCAGGCAGATAAGATGTACAATTTACGATTGCCTTATTGACGGGAAAGAACCAAATGATGCATTACTCAAATGTGAAGTTGATAATCTTTTTATAATTCCTTCAAATATTGACCTCGTCGGTGCGGAAATTGAAATGCTTGACAGACATGAGAGAGAAAAAATTCTAAAAAAGGTACTTAAAAAAGTGGAAGCAGATTATGATTATATATTAATTGACTGCTCTCCTTCTCTTGGCCTTCTTACAGTAAATGCCCTTACGGCATCGCATTCAGTAATTATCCCGGTTCAGTGTGAGTATTTTGCTCTTGAAGGACTCGGGAAACTTCTGAATACAATAAAAATTATTCAGAATAACCTTAATCCTGAACTTGAGATCGAAGGTTTTCTTCTTACAATGTATGACTCACGTCTGCGATTATCAAATCAGGTTGCTGATGAGGTCAATAAACATTTCCAGCAAATGGTTTTTAAAACTATAATACAGAGAAATGTGAAACTCTCTGAAGCGCCAAGTTTTGGTCAGCCGGCTATTCTGTATGATGCCGATTCAAGAGGCACGGTCAACTATCTTAATCTGGCAAAAGAGTTGATTGAGAAACAGGAAGCAAGAATTAAGCAGTAATTACAAGACTTTTCAATTAAAGGAAACAGAATGAATATGATAAAGAAAAATGCGTTGGGAAGAGGTCTTGGTGCATTGATAGATGGTGTGGAGAAAGAAATCCTTGAAAAAAAAGTTGAAGCAAACCTTGATATCTCTGTCGATTCTATAGAGGCTAACCCTTTTCAGCCAAGGACAAGCTTTGACGAACAGGCACTTGAAGAACTTTCGAATTCCATTAAGAAGCTGGGCATTGTACAACCTCTTACAGTGCGTGAGATTGGTGCAGGCCGTTTCCAGCTCATTGCAGGAGAAAGAAGACTCAGGGCAGCCCGGATTGCCGGACTTACTCATGTTCCGGCATATATCAGAACTGCTGATGATCAGGCTATGCTCGAACTGGCACTGGTTGAAAACATCCAGCGTGAAGATCTTGATGCCGTGGAGGTAGCAATTAGCTTTCAGCGACTGATAGAAGAATGTAAGCTCACTCAGGAACAATTAAGTGACAGGGTAGGTAAACAAAGATCAACAGTGGCAAATTATCTGCGCCTTTTGAAATTGCCTGCCGAAATACAACTTGGCATCAAGAACAAACACCTGATGATGGGACATGCCAGAACTCTTGTCAATATTGAAGATCCGAAAAAGCAGATTACTGTTTATTACAAAATCATCGATGGTGAACTGTCTGTTCGCCAGGCAGAAGAGCTTGTGAGGCAGTTGCAATCTGAAAAAAGCAAAGATCCGGGGAAGATTGAGAAGAAGAAAAAACTTAATGATGATTTCACCCGGCTCTCTGACCATCTCAATAAAATATTTTCAGCCAAAGTAAATTTCAGGATCAATGAAAAGGGGAAGGGTAAAATCGTGATCCCGTTTGAAAGCCCTGAAGAGATGGAACGCATTTTAGGAGTATTTGACCGTCTGAACTCCTGAAAATAATTATCTTTATCGCGCGTTTTACTGGTTTTAGAATATAAAGACCGGTAATTATTATTTTGAAGACTACTCACAAAATACTGATTATACTTTTCCTGCTGTTGTTTTGTGTTCAGCAGAACATGTTTGCACAGGATACACTGGCCGTTGCAAAACCGGTCCCGCACAAGTTTAGTCCTGAGACACTCAGGGCAACAATGCTGGCTGTTTCATTCCCCGGGCTTGGACAGATTTACAACAGAAAATACTGGAAAATCCCTGTGGTTTATGCAGGTTTCGGAGCGCTTGTTTATAGTGCAGGTTTTAATGGGAAGAATTATAACTTATACATGAGAGCTTATCAGGATTTTACAGATAATATATTATCAACAGACAGCTATCTGAAGGTAATACCCTCAAAGGCTGATCGAAAAACATACGATCCCCTGTTTAATCCTGCCGGTTACGACCTTTCAACTTATTCATATTATAAGGAAGAAATGCTTCGGATGGTTGATTATTACAAGAGATACCGGGATCTTTCGTATATTGGCATCGCCGGATGGTATCTTATCTCGATACTTGACGCTAATGTTGATGCAAGTTTATTTAACTATGATATAAGTCCAAATCTTAATTTAACATTCATTCCAATGCAGATGTCATTACCGGGAGGATACATGGGAGCAGGACTTAGTGTGGACCTGAAAGTAAACTTTTAAAATAATTAATTAATTATGAGATTTAAAGTAATACTGATAATTTTTTTCTTAGCCGCTCTTAAGGCAAACGCGGCATCCGATATAGACACAATTATCATTAAGACGGATAATAGTAGCGAAAGAATCGCCCGCGATCTTGATAGCCTGGTGAATACATGGTATGTTAAAATTGCTATTAAGAATAAACTTATTGAGAATGAGAATGATACAATTGGGCCTCAAGTCTCCGATTCAGTGTATGAAAGCAGGATCCACAAAATCAATTCAATAATAACCCTTCAATTCAATAATATCATACGGAGTCACATTGAGGTCTATACTGTAAGGCAAAGAAAAAAATTCTGCGCAGTACTCGGTTTGAAGGATTATTATTTCCCGATGATCGAAGATGTTTTTGATTCGTATGGTCTTCCCGCAGAGTTTAAATACATGGCAGTAATTGAATCGGCCTTAAATCCGAATGCTGTGAACAGGCGCTCCGGAGCTGCAGGTATGTGGCAGTTCATGTACAGTACGGGCCGAATGTACGGACTTACTATTAATTCAATCGTTGATGAACGCAAAGATCCCGTAAAAGCAACTCATGCCGCTGCAAGATATATTAAGGACCTTTATGAGATATATAAAGACTGGGTACTCGTTATCGCGGCATACGACTGTGGACCCGGAAATGTGAATAAAGCAATCAAACGCTCAGGCAATAACAAGGATTACTGGGGTATTTATTACAGACTTCCCAGAGAAACAAGAGGATATATCCCCCAGTATATTGCTGCGGCCTATGCTGTAAACTACTATGCTGAGCATAACCTGCAACCATTGCCATTGAATATTCCTGTTGCCACTGACACTATTATTGTTAATAAAGATATTCATCTGGCCCAGATTTCGGAAGTAATGGGTATACCTTTAGGAGAGCTTCAGGCGCTTAATCCTCAGTATCGCACCGGATTAGTTCCCGGATCTTCACAGCCTCAGACTCTTACTTTGCCAATGAACCATCTCGGCGATTTCATTGACCTGACTGATACTATCAGACAATATAAGCCAGATGTTTATTTAAGTAAGGCTACCCGGATAGCAGATCCTACCAGGTCTTCATATATCACGACAAATATTAAAGGCAAGACCAAATTAATTTATACTGTCAAAGACGGAGATAACATTGGTTTCATTGCTGAATGGTATAAAGTTGGGCTTTCAGATCTGAGAAACTGGAATAATATTTACCGGAATAATATTAGAGTTGGTCAGAAGCTGGTAGTTTATGTGGATCCCTCAAAATCTGACTATTATTCTAAGATTAATACGATGGAGTTAGCTGATAAACAGACATTAGTTGGTAAAACAGCTGTTCCTAATTCCCAGCCTTTGGCAACATCCATAGGCCCCGGGGAAATTGATGGGGATTTTATCACCTATACAGTTCGTAACGGAGATACAATCTGGGATATCGTTAAAATGTTTGATAATGTAACAACAACACAGGTACTGGCATTGAATAATCTATCTGATGCGGGTAAAATAAAGATTGGGCAGAAGCTGAAGATCAAGAAAAAGAGCTGATTCTTTTTTAATATATGCGCCCTTTAAGGTCATTCCTGTTATTGCTGATCTTTCTGGCCTGTTTTACCGGTCTTCATTATTTAATTCATGCAAATCAACTTTTTCCTTCAATATATGAATTTGTTCCTTCTGATCTTATAAGTAATTTAATATCAGGAAGTAAGAATATTGACAAGGTACCAAAAGAGCTTACCGATTCCATTAAGAAAACTTCACGGGATACAATTGCGGCAGCCGTTTCCCTTCTTCCAATTCCAGAGAAAAAGTCAGCTTTTCCCCTGCAAAATTTCCTCGACTCACTCAGATATTCCAAAGGACAGGTAAGGATCATATATTATGGCGACTCACAAATTGAAGGCGACCGGATTACATCCTATCTGCGTTACACATTAAGAAAAGGCCGAGGAGGATCAGGACCGGGAATGTTTTTGCCCGTGATGCCGGTTATGTATACTAAATCAATTTGGTTAAGGTCATCTTCAAACTGGAAAAGGTACAATTATTTATCTTACAAAGCGGGAGAACTATCACACAGGAATCTTGGTCCATTTATGGCAATCTGTCGCTATTTACCTGAAGGCGAAACCAGCTCGAATCCTGAAAAAGCTTTTATAAGGATCAGACCGTCAAATTTTGCAGACAGCGCTTCGGCAAAGTATGATATTTTAAGGATTTTTTATAAAAACACGGAAGGTACGGTACATATTGTAGTTAAAGGTGATGATATTTTATTGTTTGCAGATACTCTGAAGAGAGGCAGCAGCTATAATGAGATTAAATGCCCGTTATATGCAACCAGTGACATAGCTATAGAATTTGAAGGAAAGGTAAGTCCTGATATCTACGGCATCAGTATTGAAAGTGAATCGGGAATTATTGTCGACAATATAGCCCAACGGGGAAGTGCGGGGCTTGAATTTACAATGGTGGACAAAGAAAACCTGAAAGAGTCATATAAGAAACTTTCCCCTGATCTGTTTATCCTGCACTATGGTCTGAACATAGTTAAAAACATTAAAGAAAATTATTCATATTATCAGAAAGGATTGTTCCGCCAGATATCATTGCTTAAGGAGATATCACCTTTAACTTCCATCTTAGTTGTTGGTGTTACCGATATGGCAGTAAATGATGGTGACAGCATTAAATCGTACAACAATATTCCTGCAATAATTGATGCTCAGAAAAAAGCCACTAGCGAAGCTGATGTAACATTCTGGAATTCATACGGGGCTATGGGAGGGAGATCGTCAATTATCAGATGGGAAGAAAAGAAACCTCCTCTGGCGCAGAAAGACTTCATTCATTTCACTTATCCGGGAGCAGACACTCTTTCGGAAATGCTTGCATCTTCCTTATTTGTTATGCGGGAGCGTGATACATTCCGACAGGCAATAAGTGAAATGAATAGTGTTAAAGTTCCGGTTCCTCCTGTGCTTATAATTGATATACCCCTGACGGAGGTGAAAAAGGTAAGCCTGATTAAATCTCTTGCATTTACATTAATGAATTTTACTCCCGATAAACCATTTGTATTTACATCAGGAGCTTTCTGGATATTCTTTCTTTTTGTACTCGCGGGATATAGTCTTGTTTATAAGAAACTAAGGACCAGGAATATATATCTTTTTTTGGTGAGCCTCTTTTTTTATTATAAAGCCGGAGGTCTGTTCTTATTCATTCTGATATTTGTAACTATAATAGATTATAGTTGTGGTTTCCTGATCTATAAATCCCGGAGAGTAGCCGGCAGAAGGTTTTTTGTACTCCTTAGCATAATATCAAATATTGGCCTTCTTGCTTATTTTAAATATACAGCTTTTATAATAAGCATAATAAACGAGTTATTCGGGACTCAGCTAAAGGTTTATGACCTTCTTTCATCTTTTTCAAATTCAGTTATCGGAACATCATTTGATATAAGCTATATTATACTTCCTGTTGGTATTTCATTCTTTACTTTTCAGTCGCTCAGTTATACAATTGATGTTTACAGGAAAAAAATGGAACCGGTGAGGAATATTATTGATTTTGGTTTTTATGTTTCATTCTTTCCCCATCTTGTTGCTGGTCCTATCGTAAGAGCATCTGTTTTTATTCCTCAGATCTATCAGGAGTTCAGGCTTTCGAGGCATGAGTTCAGCCATTCTCTTTATATGATTTCAAAGGGGTTAATAAAAAAAATAATCATCTCCAATTTCATTGCAATTAACCTTGTGGATCGTGTTTTTGATGCACCATCAATGTATTCGGGATTTGAGAATCTGCTTGCAATATACGGATATGGGTTGCAGATCTACTGCGATTTTTCGGGCTATACTGATATTGCAATAGGGGTCGCATTGATTCTGGGATTCAGATTACCTGTAAATTTTAACTCACCCTACAAAGCCAAAAGCATATCGGATTTCTGGAAAAGGTGGCATATATCATTGTCACAATGGCTTCGCGACTATCTCTATATCTCATTGGGAGGCAACAGGAAAGGAAAGATCCGGACATATTTTAACCTTATGATAACTATGCTTCTCGGTGGATTATGGCATGGCGCTTCGTTAAGATATGTGATCTGGGGAGGATTACATGGAATTGGGCTGGTAATTAACAGGATATGGGATTCGATTTTCAAAGGTCATACAAGGGCAAGATGGTTTAGCCGGATACTTGCTGTTTTTATAACCTTCCAGTTTGTAAACTTTTGCTGGATCTTCTTCAGAGCTCCCGACCTGGAAAGCGTGAGGATTATGTTAAAACAGATTTTTGGGAATTTTTCTCCCGGATCATATATGACTGTTCTTCCTGCATACAGCAGTGCTTTATTACTAATGGCTGTGGCGTATATTATACATTTTCTGCCGGAAAGGATCAAAGAATCATACAGGGGTCTGTTTATAGAAATCCCGCTTGTTGCTCAGCTTGCAGTTATCATGGCGGTAGCAATCCTGTTGTATCAGATGAGGACAACGGAAGTCATGCCGTTTATATATTTCAGGTTTTAGAGGTATGTATCCTTGGTTATTTCTCCTTTTACAAACGGCGCAATAGCCCGGTTGTAAATACCCTGAACATACGCAATTGCCATACCATAATTGGTTACCGGCACACCTGCTTTAATTGCCGGCTGAAGCCTGTTATGAAGTTGTTTCCTTGTAATCATACAGCCACCACACTGTATTACTAGGGAGTAGTCGGTTATAGGCCTGGCTAAAACATCAAGTCCTGCCACAACATCATATTCAATCTTTTTGCCTGTAAAACCGGTTATCCATCGTGGAATTTTGATTCTTCCGATATCGTCGCATGAGACATGATGCGTACATGATTCCAGAAGAAGAACCCTGTCACCATCTTTTAATTCAGAGATTTTCGGAGTTCCTTTAAGATAATTTTCAAAATCTCCCTTAAACCGGGCAAGCATTATACTGAAGCTGGTAAGGGGGATATCATGAGGGATAGATGCATCAGCTTTGACAAAGACCTGAGAATCTGTTATAGCCAAAGCTGGTTTTATACCGGTCTTCTTAAGAAAAGCA
>Ga0302284_1000307_pt1 | contig 23560 bp, 20 predicted proteins | sample III_Fen_E2_1_FD_198760 | JGI IMG/M metagenome (GOLD analysis project Ga0302284, IMG submission 198760) | Peat permafrost microbial communities from Stordalen Mire near Abisko, Sweden - III_Fen_E2_1 | ecosystem: Environmental > Terrestrial > Soil > Wetlands > Permafrost | place: Sweden: Abisko...
AGTAATAAAAGCAATGGATTGGATGTCAAATAATTACATAGAATTATTCGGAGCTATTACCGGAATTGTCTATGTCATCCTTGAAATAAAGCAAAGAATCTGGCTATGGCCGGTTGGAATACTGACCTCTGCAGTATACATATGGATTTTTTTCATGAGCAAAATCTATGCTGATATGAGCCTTCAGGTCTATTATCTGGCGATAAGCATCCTGGGCTGGTACTGGTGGGCTAAAGGCGCAGGGCACAGGGCACAGGGTACAGGGCAAAAGGAAGATGGCTCAGGGCACAGGGCACAGGGTACAGGGCAAAAGGAAGATGGCTCAGGGCGCAGGGCAGAGGGCGCAGGGCAAAAGAAGGAAGGGGAGATTGAGGAGCGCAGCGACGAAATTCCGCAAAGCGGAAAGGGGAGATCGGAGCGAAGCGAAGATTCCGCGATAGCGGAAATGGATGAAACGGAGAAAACAGAACTTCAGGTGACAAGATTAAAACTGAAGACTGGTGTTATTCTGGTAATTGTTTTTATGGCTCTGTACATTACTCTGTGGCTTGTTCTTACCAGATTGACGGATTCTCCCGTTCCAGTAAGAGATTCATTCATAACATCGTTGTCAATTATAGCAACCTGGATGCTGGCCCGAAAGATATATGAACACTGGTATTTATGGATTGTTGTAAATTTTGTATCGGCAGTTCTTTTTTTTACACGCGGACTTTATCCGACAGTAATTCTGTATCTTGTCTATGGAATCATGTCGTTTGCAGGGCTGGTTGCCTGGAAAAAAACAATAAGGTATTCGGACATTTAAATGTTTAAAACCTTTGTGCACCTTTGTGAAGACCTTATTGTACCTTTGTGGTCAACCCTTGTTACCCCATTTAACCACGAAGGATCACTAAGTAAAACACGAAGTTTCACAAAGGATCGGAACTATAGATTTCAGTTATAAGAATATGAAGCATAATGAGCGATTTTGAGCCTGAATCATTTACTGTTATCGTTGCCGACGGAACTTTTCCTACTCATGAGATACCACTGAAGTATCTGAAGAATGCGAATCGGATAGTCTGTTGCGACGGAAGTACACAAAGTCTTCTGATGGCTGGATTGCAGCCAGATGCTATTGTCGGAGATCTTGATTCGCTGAATGATGAATTGATAAGCAGATTTGCAGATCGTATTTTCCTGGATGAAAATCAGGATACCAATGATCTGACAAAGGCAGTCACATGGTGTTCCGAAATGGGCTATAAAGATATTGTCATAGTAGGGGCCACCGGAAAAAGAGAGGATCATACAATTGGTAATATCTCCCTTCTTGCTGAGTATGTTAAGGATATAAATGTAATAATGGTTACGGATACAGGTGTTTTATACCCATATTTGAAAAATTGTGAAATCACATCTTTCCCCGGTCAGCAGGTTTCAATTTTTTCGATAGATCCTGAAACAGGAGTCACATCATATGGATTACGGTATCCCCTTACAAACACAAAAATTACAAACTGGTGGTTTGCTACTTTAAATGAATCACTTGGAGATAGTTTTTCTCTTGAATTTAAAGGCAGGTTGATTGTATATATGAAATTTACCTGAACCGGCTAAAGTACTTTCAGTTCCTTTACAAGATAGATAAGCTGTACACGGCTCCTGACATTGGTTTTGATATAGATCCTGTGAGTATGATCCTTAACAGTCTGCAGACTAATAAAAAGTTTTTCTGATATCTCCTTGTTGCTTAACCCGTTGCATATTTCGCGTACAATATCTGTTTCGCGGGGTGACACTTCGAATTTTTTACAGAATTCCTCAAACGAAAGGTCCTTTGCCGGTTCAGAAGAAAAGACTGTGAGCAGTGTTCCGTAATTCAGATAAATCGGAAGAAAAGTATTACCTGCAAAGAATGTAAAAATGAAAACAACTGCAATATAGGATTGAGAGGTATAAAATAGAAGTGGTACACATTGTAAAACCATGACCAGGAGAATTCCTGCAGCAATTCTATTCCTGTCATAATTATGGATTATTGATCTCCCCTTCCATGGGAATATAATAACCAGAGAAGAAATTAGTGAATAAAGAAAGTTCATTGAGATATAGTAATACTTTATAAGTGCTACTGGTTTCATCGTACTCGTTTTCGCAATTAAATATCCAATCAGGACAATTACAGAGAAATTCAGTAACAGGAACCAGAATACAAACCAGTTACTGTTCTTTTTCCCTGAAATTCCAAGTGAAAACTGAAGAAGCATTAACCATGCAAAAACAAGAAATGGCAATCCCAATAACATTGCAATATCTGAGAATCTTAAAAGTAGCTCTGCCGAGATGTATGTTGAGAGAAAAGCCTTGATCACTACCTGTCCCCATATCCCATAGAATCCGAATGTAAATATAAAAACCTGGAAATAGAGCAGTGTTGATAATAATTCGTGCCGGTATGTATTCCTTAGTTTTGATGAAAGGACTACGCCCCCGGCAGCAAAAGCAACCGATAAAATAAAAATTAAATATCCAAGGTAATGCAACATTTTATAAAGATATAAAGTTCCTTCAAATCCGAAAGACTAAAAATAACCACTACCTAAGTATTGTTATACATACTTAAGTAGGAAAATATAAAATCACTACTTAGGTATGAAGTCTGAAACTATTCTATGATCTACATTTGATTCATAGAAGTAAAAATGATCTTTATTTAATAATTGTAATTATGGAAACAAATAATGAATACAAATTAGTACCTGATTTTGGTTATTGTTTTGGGACAGGCTGGAGGGTCATGATGGATAATTTTCTCAGATTATTCCTTGTAGTTATAGTCCTCGCCATAGTAACTGCACCTTTTAAGATGTTCAACTACCATTTTGATTGGTCAGATTTTCACAGAGGGCCTTGGAATTGGGGAAATGACTGGGGGCATAACCTTTTCAGATTTGGAACATTTGGAATATTTGCAGCTTTTTTCGGATTGCTTGCGATGCTCTATGCATTTCTGGTTGCTCCTATTTTTGAATATGGAGGAAATATGATTTTTGTACAGGCCGTCAGAAAGATAAAACCTGATTTTGAGTACCTGATCAAAGGATTTATGGAGAACTATCTTCATATAATACTCGCAAACCTGTTGGTGTTTGCCCTTGTAGTTCTGGGGTTATTTGCTCTCATTATTCCGGGTATAATTATTGGATGCCGGCTTGCATTTGTATCTTATATCATAATGGACAAAAAGCTCGATCCGATTGAAGCTGTTGAGTTAAGCTGGAAGCTAACAAAGGGGTATGGTTGGCAAATATTCTTAATGGGTTTTGTTTCTATTTTCATATTTATTTTCGGACTTATATTATTAATTGTTGGTGTCTTCCCGGCAGTAATATGGATATGCAGTTCATTTGCTTCGCTTTATGAATCGGTCCTTCGGGAGAAAGAGAAACCTGTTGAAGCAGTAGTTGCATAATTGGAATATTTTAACCTACAAATATCAGGTAAGGCTGTCCGGAAGGTCAGCCTTTCTTATTTTACGCATTAAATCAATTCACTTATTGTATTTATGATCCATCCCCAGAAAAGAGTGATAGGAGAAGGGTTAAGAAATAAAGAGCATATTCGGATATTGCCATTTGGTACCGAAAACTGATCGTTAATCAAAAAGGAAGATTCATACATGTAAAAAACAATCAGGAATGGTGTTTATTTATAATTGTTTATTACTTTTAGGTTTGGTCGTACAAATAATACATTCAGACTAACCTGTTGATTAAGATTGAGCACTTTACTTTAGTGGCTTTAGGAAGAAAACCGATATTCAAAAACCATATCCGCTGTCAATTTACTAACCAAATAAGTAATTAAAATGAAATCAGTATTTAAATTTTTCATTATCGCCCTAATGATCGGCTTTCCTCTTGGTCTTAACAGTCAGGTTAAGATAGATCTTAAAAAACAAGTAATAACTATTGACAAGAATGCAAAAGCAGACGTCAAGAAGGATGTTCCGAAGGATCAGGGACAGAATGCTAAACAAAATCAGGCAACCCAGAATAAACAGTCTACACCTGAAAAGAATGAAAACAAGTCCGGTGTAGAATCAAAAACAAATACAGATAGCAAAACAGCAACTCAGGAGCAGCAATCGATGCAATCCTTTTCAAATTATGACTTCATCCCGGGCGAAAAAGTTATATTATTCGATGATTTCAGCCAGGATGCTGTTGGGGATTTTCCGGCATTGTGGAGCGCAAATGCAGCTGGTGAGATTAACACTTTGAGCATAGCCCCCGGGAACTGGTTTAACCTGAATAGTACAGATGGAAATTATTTTCTTTTAAAAAATGTTGATTTTCCCAAGAATTTCATCATTGAATTTGATATAGTTCCTAAAAAGACCGGTGGCCGTATTGCCGCAGGACTTATCTTATATTCAGAGGAGAAATATAAGGAAATGGACAATAGTCCACACCCCGGGAATAGCGGAATTATGATCTCAATCGAAAAAGTAAATTGGAATACTATGGGTTATAAATCTAGCGAAAGTGCTACAATTAACGGATCCTCGGCAGTTAATCCGGTAGAACCCGAAAAAGTAAATCATGTCATTATATGGGTACAGAACCGCCGACTCAGGATTTATCACAAATCGGCAAAAGTACTGGATATGCCAACCAATCTTTTCGATGGGACAAAACTTAATCGCTTTTGTTTCAGATTATCAAGAGGTGCTTCATGCGGGTCATATATTTCCAATTTCAGAATCACCGATGCTTCACCCGATATGCGCAGTAAGCTTCTTACAGATGGTAAACTGGTCACCTATGGCATCTATTTCGATGTGAATAAGGATGTGGTGAAACCTGAATCATATGGAACACTGAAAGGAATTGCAGATATATTGAAAGAAAACGCTGATGTTAAAGTTAAGATCGTAGGCCATACCGATAGTGATGGTGCCGATGCCGCGAATATGGATCTGTCAAAACGCCGTGGTGCTTCTGTAAAAGATGCACTGGTAAAAGATTTTGGAATTGATGCTTCCCGCCTCCAATCAGATGGAATGGGAGAAACTCAACCCATAGCTCCAAACGATACTCCGGTCAATAAAGCCTTGAACCGAAGAGTCGAACTTATTAAAATTTAGACCGTTATGCTATTGTTAGTTTGGTATAGTCATGATCATAAATAAAACCCTCATTAGTTATGTTTTCATACTAATAATTGTGTTTTGCAGTACAAGCAATATCGGGGCACAGTCATACAAATATTTTCCGGATAAACCAGGTAAATTTATCATAGAGAATAACCTCAGTAATTGTCCAGGAGTTGATAATTCATCACTTAAGCAAAACCTTACATTAATCGTCGAATGGTTTCATCAGAATGACGCTTTGCTTAATCCGCCTAAAGGATTTAATGCCAATATTTCATTATCTGGAAATCAGTATCCATCAGATACTCATCCCATAGGTAAAGGTTATGGAATCATGTGCAGTTTTAATCTTTCATTCCGGTACTTTTATGCTGATAAAGGTGTATTTCATACTGCAACGGGTTGGTCAGCACACGATTTTGATGTCAATATAAACCAGCCTCTTTACAATATTCTGGGGACCAGGTTTGGTGACCGCGATTTTGAGAGCGATGATGAACCCGGGTATAAACAATCCCTGCATATTGCCTATGAACATCTTCAGCAATACTATTCTATTTTCCCTTTGGAAAAAGTAATCTCCCCTGGTGTAAAATTATTTAAAGGAAGTCACCTGCTTATTTCTGATCCCAATCAGCCTGATATTTGGCTTCCTGTTAAAGTGAAAGAAATCATGGATGCACTGATAGGTTATTATAAAGTCAGGAAAGAAATGGATGAAATCAAAACAGGCAGATTAATTAAAGAGATGGCAGCAAAAGGGATGAAACTGAATATTGACAGTAACCAACCTTCGGTTTATGATTTTATTCTCAAAGAGTATTCGTCTTTTACGCCGGATGAACTTAACAAACAAGCCTGGGTTAGTTCGGGAGAAGGAATTTCAGGCATAAATTGCAAGGGTATTGGCAATCAGGTCATCAGGTTTAATCCGGAATGCTGGAATCTGAAATTGCCGGAAACAGCAGTTCAGTTTGTATCATTGGACTATAAACCTGGTTCCAAAGCGGATTTGGAGGAATTTAGCCGGAATAATAACCAGCTGACAGATTATGAAAGTTTGTTCATGAATGACTTACCAGTAGAAAAGTTGGGAGAAATGATACTGAAAAAATAGGAAGCTGAGAATTATCTGCTTCCTGATTTGATAATAAATTCTTATTAATTTTTAAATACTTGTAAAATGAAAAGCAAAGCAATCTCTTTTTTAGCAATCTGTCTGCTTTTTGTATCCTTAAGCGGATTTGCTCAAACCACAGTAACACCACAAGTGAAAAAAAATGCAGATGTTCAGGTAAAGGTTTCTCCAACAATTAAACAGGATACTCCCGGTAGTGTCGAAAAACCTGTAGTTACAGTTAAAACATCCGCTGTTACCAATGTTACAGAAATTAGCGCAGTGAGCGGTTATTCTTTAACAATTGCCAATGGTGGTGTAACTAAACATGGCATATGCTTAAGCAGAGCAGCAGGGCCTACTATTTCCAGTACTATTTTTGGTTCCGATAAGAGCCATGGACCTGATTTTGTCGTTCAATTGACCGGATTAATACCTAACACGAAGTTTTATATACGGGCTTTTGCCACAACAACCGCCGGGACTACATATGGGAATGAAGTTTCATTTACTACTATGGCCGGGAAAAAATAAATGGATTTGACTCAAACCCTTTTGTGTAGTTTTTTAAGTTTTGTAACTTTAGACTCTAATTTAATAATTTCCTAATTATGAAAACAAAATCAATTTTTCTTCTACTGGTATTAGTGATGATGTTGCCCTCACGGTCAAATGCTCAAGCATGGATTTTAAGAAGGGCAATTGACAGAAAGATCGAACATAAGGTTGATTCCGCAGTTGATAAAAGTGATAAGGATGAAGCCAAAGCCAGACAGCAGGCCTCTAAGAATGATACGACTAAAACTTCAGGGACTCAAAAAACAGGTACAAAAGAAACAGGTCGCGGACTATTTGGGGGGAAAATTGATATCAAATATGAGGATGAATATAAATTTACCGGAAGGATATATATGCAGATGGAGAACTATGACAAGAAGGATGTTGTGAAGTCGGATTACTATACTTATTATAATAGCAATACATTGAATGCAGGAATTGAAATGCTTCCTCTCGATGCAAAAAATGGCGATAAAACTTACCCGACTGTATTTCTGTTTGATAATGACAACAGATCTTTCATGATGATAGTGGAAACCAAGGATTCCAAAACAGGTATTATATCATCCATACCTTCCGACTCAGTTATGGCTGCCCAGGCTAAGACCCAGAAAGAGACTAACCCTGAAAAGGCTACAATAACAAAAACCGGGAATTCGCGTCTTATTGCCGGATACAAATGTGATGAATATAAAATTGTGGATGCTGAGAAAGAGGGTTACTCGAATGTGTGGATGACAAAAGATGTCAAGCTGAAGGCCGATAAAAAGTACTGGGGTAAAGCTGGAGTGCCAACATATTATAATTATCCGGGGTTTGAAGGGGCAATGATGCTGGCTATGGACTCATTCGATAAAAACAACAAACCTACCCTGAAAATGGAGACTAAAGAGATCAATGACAATTTTAGCCATTCGATATCTACTGTTGGTTTGACATTCATGAAAATGAATTTTGGCCAGGCCGGGAAGAAATAAAAAGCAAAATCCATTAACCGCAAAGAACACAAAGAGAAGAAACGCAAAGAGCGCAAAGAAGAAATGCATATATTGCTTTGCGACCTTAGGGTTTAAATCTTAGCGACCTTTGCGGTTATTTTTTTTTATAGCTTATTATAATAGTTTACGGAGTTTCGCAAATCTCAGAAGCAGCTTTTTACTTCCGTCTTTTTCGAAATTAACTGTTGCTGTTGTATTTGGTGGTTGCCCTTCGATGGATATTATTGTTCCTTTGCCAAATCTCTCATGTTCTACAGTATCTCCTTCCGAAAAAAGTGAGGAATCACTGCCGGTAAAAGGAGCATCAGTTTTACTCTCCTGTCTGGTAATTTTTTTAAACCTATCTTCTTTCGAGTAGGAATGGGGCTCTTCACGCAGAGACGAAGGTTTTGAAACTGGTTGATTATTATTAAAAGGTTTTCCCCCTGTCTGGGGATATTGCAGAAACTTCTGATCAATCTCGCGGAGGAACCTGCTGGGACTGCATCTCTCAAGGTTACCCCATTTGTACCTGTTGAGTGCATAGCTGAGCGTTGCCTGTTTTTCAGCACGTGTTACAGCTACATAAAACAGTCGTCTTTCTTCTTCAAGTTCACGGGCACTTCCGGAAGACATAGGCGACGGGAACAGGGTGTCTTCCATCCCAACAATATATACATGCTTGAATTCCAGTCCTTTTGCTGAGTGCATTGTCATAAGGGTAACCTTATTCCTGTCCTCTTCATTTTCAGTATCCTGATCAGTCAGTAAAGCAACATTAGCCATGTATGCTTCTAATACTGCCGGTTCTCCGTTTGTTTCTGCAGCCTCTGTGAAAACTTTTATTGCGTTCAGTAACTCTTCAAGATTTTCATAACGGCTCACCTCCTCAGGTGATTTGCCCTCCTTAAGTTCTTTCATGATTCCTGAACCGAGTGCAATTTCCCTGGCTTTTACAAATGCATCGGTAGTATCTGAATTCAGCCGGAGATTATTTATTATATCAACATAAAGTGATAATTTTTTGGAAGTCCCGGAATTAAAATGTTCAGGATATTTTCGGGCTTCATGCAGAATACTCCATGGTGTTACATTAAACGCAGCAGCCAGTTCAAATATTTTCTGAATTGTAGTATCTCCAATGCCCCGTTTCGGATAGTTAATAGATCTCTTAAGAGCCTCCTCATCTTCAGGATTAATTACCATTCTGAAGTAAGCCAGAATATCCTTTATCTCTTTGCGCTCATAAAATGAAAGACCACCATAAATTTTATAGGGTATGTTTTTCCGTCTCAGGGTCTCCTCAAATATCCTCGATTGTGCATTTGTTCTGTACAGAATTGCAAAATCAGACCAGTTAAGAAGCTGGGCAAGTTTTTTATCAAAAATATCAGATGAAACATTAAATCCCTCTTCAGAATCTGTCATGGCCTGCATAACCTGAATCTTTTCCCCTGGCTCATTCATTGAATAGACATTCTTCTTAATCTGGCCTTCATTATTTGCAATAATTGTATTTGCAGCATTTACTATAATCTGAGTCGACCTGTAGTTCTGTTCAAGCTTATACAGCTGGTAATCAGCATAGTCGTTTTTAAACTCAAGTATATTTTCAATCCTGGCGCCACGGAAAGAATAAATACTTTGAGCGTCATCACCTACTACGCATATATTCTTATGGGAAGCAGCGAGCTTCTTGACTATAAGATATTGAGAATAATTAGTGTCCTGGTATTCATCAACAAGTACATAATTAAACTTTTGCTGATATCTGGAGAGAACGTCGGAGAAATCTCTGAAAAGAATGTTTGTATTCAGTAAAAGATCATCAAAGTCCATTGCATTGGCTTTGAAACAACGTGCAGCATATGTCCTGTAAATATCGGCAAGCAAGGGCATGCGGCTCGACCTGTCATAATCCTGCATTGAAGTATCAGCGGCATACATGCTGGCTGTTACAAGGTTGTTTTTTGCATGAGATATTCTTGAAGAGATGACACCAGGTTTGTAGATATTATCATCAAGATTGAGCTCTTTGATTATAGATCTTATAAGACTTCTGGAATCGGAAGAATCATAAATGGTATAATTCGATTTATAGCCCAGTTTTTCACCTTCAATCCTTAAAATCTTTGCAAATATTGAGTGAAAGGTACCCATCCAGAGAAACCTGGATATTTCATAGCTGACAATTCTGGTGATTCTTTCTTTCATTTCCCTGGCAGCTTTATTTGTAAAAGTCAATGCCAGGATTTTACCTGCAGGGACACCCTTATTAAGAAGATGAACAATTCTGTAAGTGAGCACCCGTGTTTTTCCTGCGCCTGCGCCTGCAATTACAAGAGAAGGTCCTTCGGTATTGATAACTGCTTCTTTCTGAGACTCATTCAGATCATTCAGGTAATTGGTTGTCATGTGTTTATTTGAATTACAGCGTACCGGGCCGGGCAAATTTAACAATAACAAATTCAGGTACCCATTGAATGGATTAATAAAATTAATAATTTTATGAACATTTGTTGAGACCCCCAATTTGGGTGTCTCAACTTGGATTCCATATATTTTATTATACTTGTAAATTTTAATAAATAAAACAAAATATCATGAAAAGATTTGGACAGGTAATTGGAGTAAGGCCCGAGCATTTTGAACGATATAAAAAGTATCATGCTGCGGTATGGCCTGGGGTTCTTGATATGATTAAAAAATGTAATATGCAGAACTATTCGATCTTTTATAAGGACAATATGTTATATGCATATTTTGAATATACCGGCAGTGATTTTACTGCCGATATGGCTAAAATGGCTGCCGATCCAAAGACACAGGAATGGTGGTCCATAATGGAGCCAATGCAGAATCCGGTTGGTACCAGGAAGGCCGGGGAATGGTGGGCTGATATGGAAGAGGTATTTCACTTGGATTGACCCCGATTATTGCCCTAATTTTATTATTATTGCAATAGAGAATACCAAAAAGATTCAGAAAGCGTTTTAATTACAAAGAACTGACTGCCTGTGCGTTATTTTTTGTTTATAATTATTTTATTATTTCCTGCTATTTCTGAAGCGCAGCTTTCGGCTCCCGGAATGAGCGCAGTCAGATATACCTCTTACCCTTCAGCTCCTACAGTTAAAGATCAGGTTTTTATTTATTGTAATGCATCCGGATCTCAAAAAGGTGAATTACATGCAGTTATTCCAGGCAGACCCGGACCATTTAATTTCGCATGGTACAAATGGAACGACCTGACAAAAAGTTTCAGCACCTCTTTAAAAACGGAATCAGGAGTTTCATCTTCATCTGTAAGCAATCTTGATGAAGGAGGGTACAAAGTTATTACCAGTGGTGGATTTGATACAACAATGGTCGGCTGGATCTCTCTGGATAAACCTTTTTCATCGGCAGCGCTTCAGAACCGTACTTGTGAATATGTTGCATTAAAGGGACAGGCAGCAATTGATACATTCTACTACAGGAATATTTCTAATGGTCTTCCTGTAAAATTGGTTAATGGGGTAAGGTTTTTGTGGTCATCTGATCCGCCATCTGTTATACCATATCCTGATTTCTACTTAAATCCGCAGACTTTTGATCCACCGCTGGTTGATGTTACATATAAGCTGCAGGTAAGTGATAGTTTTGGATGTGTAAGTCAGTCATCATTTTTTTATCAAACTATTACAGTTAAGGCTGATTTCTCTGTTGATCCTTCTAAAGGTCAGGCTCCACTCTCAGTAACTTTCACAGATAAATCTACCAGAGCAGTCAATTATCTCTGGGAATTTGGTGATACGGTAACATCCAAACTTAATAATCCCGACCCTCACATTTACTATAAACCCGGAGAGTATTCGGTTAAACTGACAGTTGAAAGCGATCTACATTGCATTGATTCATTAAGACTCGATCAAAAAATTGTCGTTGACCCTTCGGAACTTAGTATTCCAAATGTTTTCACTCCAAATGATGATGGTCTCAATGATAATTTTGTTGTTGAATCAAAATCCCTCAAGAATTTAAGTGTTGAGGTTTTCAGCCGAAGTGGTCTGAAAGTTTATTCCTTTTATGGTGAAGGAGAAATTCTGAGAGAATGGAAAGGGTGGGACGGGAATGTTAATTTCTCATCTGTCAAAGCCTCTCCAGGGATCTATTTCTATATCATCAGAGCGTATGGTTGGGATAATATTAACTATGATGGTAAGCTGTATAGGGGGTTCGTTTATCTGTACCGGTAACAAACACCCTTTTTAGTATTCAATTCTTTAAAAAAGCATTCGTCAATTTCTATTTCTTAACCCTTCCCTGGCCCTTCCCTTAAACAATAAGGGAAGGGAGAACTTGCAGATTAATAATTATTTGCTCATAAACCCCTTGATTGACTCGGAGACTTTTGCCTTAATATAAGAATATAAAAATTAGTAAACTATACTAGTATAAATAATCTTACAATTATCTGAAAATCACCCCCTTCCCTTTTTGTTTAAGGGAAGGGGGATGGGGGAAAGGGTTAAAAGAAGATATGGATGAGGCAAAAGGTTCTTACTGCCACACTCCGATAATCAACCCCATAATAGTGAGACTGACAATACTGTAAGTGGAATTGATAAGAAAATGGGCCAGAGTTCTTGATTCAAACAGATAGCTGATACCCATAAACGTGAATACCCAGCCAAATCCGGCCATGAATCCGGCCATGGCTCCGAACCCTGCACCAGCCTTAGCTCCGATGAACATTGCGAGGAAGAAAGATGCAATTAATGAGAGAACAAATCCAAGACCAAAGACTTTAACCATGTTATTGTTCTTTGTAGACTCTGCTGTTATTCCTGTCTCCTTCATCCACCTCTTTACAAACATTAGTGGCGAATACCACAGACCTCCTAAAACAAATGCACTGACCGCTGCAACAATAATGGCAAGCCAGTTTAAGTTGTGAAAAGCATTTTGCATATTCATAATTAGATTTTTTATGAATAAACAAATCTGAGTTGGAATTGTTTTTGATAACCCGGACACCTTATCGGGATGGAAGGTTTTTTTTCAGGAAGCGGACCCAGTTATTACTCAGAATATTTTCAATATCAGTAACTGAATAGCCAATTTCTGTGAGTTTATCTGGAACTTTTTGAAGGTCAGCTATAGTATCGAGGTCATAAGGACACTGTTCTGTTCCAAATGCACCATCGAGGTCAGAACCGATAGCTGCATGCCTGGAATTCCCTGTTAACTGGCATATATGATCAATATTGTTTATCATCAGTTTTAATGACACCCCCATAGCTTTGGGGTCGGATTTTCCCCTGACCCAGCCGGGAACCATCATCCAGGCATCAAGTGCAACACCAATTACAGCATCCCTGTTTGCCAGTTCAGTGATCTGGTCGTCGGAGAACTGCCTGTTGTGTGGCACAAATACCCGGCAGTTATTATGACTGGCCCAAATGGGTCCATTATAAATGTCCATAGCATCTTTGAAGCTTTCATCACAAAGATGGGTTGCATCCAGTATAATACCTAGTCTCTCCATCTCTTTTAGTAGTTCCTGTCCTTTTATTCCAATTCCACCGCTGGAATCCGTCCCATTCGCATAAGTTCCCGGACCATAATGTGCAGGACCTATTGCGCGTAATCCATAATCATATGCTTTTTCAAGATGTCGCATTGAGATGATAGAATCGGCTCCTTCGAGACTCAAAATGTAACCAACTGCAGTATTTTTCTGAGGATTTTGCCATAGCTGAAGATGTTTTTCCAGGTCATTGCCGGTACGTATCTGAACCATCTCACCGGCTTCTTCCATAGCTCTGTACCAGGCCAGCTGACCTTGCGTATTGGCCCAGGCCTGTTCAGGTGATCTCCATCCAGGCAGATTGTTTCCACGCTTTACATACCGGCCTATCTGTGTGGCAATACAAACTCCAATGTTTCCTTCACGCATTGAAGGCAGGCTTACTGTTCCTCTTGCCCTGTCGGGCTTATCGGTCATTCCTGCTTCACTTTCCCTGATATCGCTTAAGCTCCATCTGAGATCACGGTTCCATTCGATTGCATTCATTGCAAGGTCGAGATGACCATCAAATATCAGAAGCTTGTTTGACATATAAACAGTTATGGATCAGCAGGAAATCTTTCTTTTTCGTGCTTCAACATTCCATTGAAGCGAAACCTTATGGTCATTAACAACATTTACATTGTCGTACCGGTCAACAGTTGGACAAATATGCCATGGAATACCGTAAATAGGGTCCCCGGTTTTATATTTATCTGCCAAAACTGTCCTTATCACCATATGCTCTTCGTTATGGCTGACAATAGAATATTTTTCAAGATTCAAAAATTTTATTCGTGGTTGCGGCATCTCTGAAGCTATTGCCTTATGACCAAGGTCGAGACATAATAAATCCTTCCCGGGTTTGCTTATAACTCGCGAGAACAATACTGCAGCGTTTGAAAAGTCCATATCGGAAAAGGAGCTGCTGTTTACGTCCCATAATATAACTGTTCCCGGACTGCATTCCACATCTTTTCGCAAAGCGTGAATAGGAAAGGTAGGAGTTCCTCCGGCGATAATTTTAATTGGTGCAATACCTTCGCTTTTAAGCTCTTCAATAAGTCCTGTAACAGCTACAAATGCATCATCGCATATTTTTTGCCGGATTGATTTATCGGGTTCATGAATATGACCGTCGTAGACATGAAGTCCTTCTGCAACAAGCATAGGTGAATCCATTATTCTTTTAAAGAATCTTCCGGCTTTTTCTCCAGGAATAACACCTGTACGGTTCATTCCATTGTTTATATCGAGCCAGACATGAGTTTCGATTCCTGTTTTTCTGGCCATATCAGAAAGTCGAATAATTATCTCTTCATTATCAGCTATACAGGAGATCTTTATATTTCTAAATTGTTGTTGTAATTTAAAAAATCTTTCAATATTGGGACCGACAGGCTGGATAGCAAGAAGGATATCAGGGGCTCCGCAACTGGCAACTATTTCAGCTTCAGATATTGTGGCGCATTTGAATTTATGAATGCCATACTTCATCTGCAGCTTGATGATCTCTGTCATTTTATGAGTTTTGACATGTGGTCTTAGCCTTTCTACACTTCCTGCTATATCAATAATTTTCTTAATGTTGGCTTCAATACGATCGGGATAAACCAAAAGTGAAGGGGAACAAACTTCACCTGCATTGTCGATCAGATACCAACCATCACTTAAGTCAATGCTGATTTTCATATTCCTAATAGAGTTCAAACATGGCTTCTATCTCAACGGCAATATTCATAGGAAGAGACATTCCGACGGCGCTTCTCACTCCAACCCCGTTATCTTCTCCAAAAACTTCAGCCATCAGTTCACTGAATCCGTTAATTACGGCAGGGTGACTTTCGAAGTCAGCAGTACTGTTAACCATTCCAAGAACTTTAACAATCCGCCTGATTTTTTTCAATTCTCCAAAATGGGCCTTAATTGTTGATAGCATAGTAAGTCCCACCTGCCTGGCAGCCAGTTTCCCTGCTGTAGTATCGAGATCAGCACCAAGCTTTCCTTTCATCATTGTTCCGTCAGTCTTGATAGGACCTTGTCCGGAGACATAAAGAAATTTACCTGATACCAGCACAGGTTTATAAACTCCAACAGGTTTTGGGGCTGGAGGCAGGATCAGGCCTAACTCAATGATCCGCAAATCAGTATCTTGTTTCATAATAATTATTTTTGGGTAGGTGAAATATACAAATTTTTTATGGTAGTGCAAAGATGAAATCCATTAACCGCAGAGTTTCGCCGAGGGATGCGCAGAGAACCGCAAAGTACAATGCATTAAAATATTTACTCTGCGGCTCTTTGCGTTTACTCTGCGGCACTCTGCGTTAAAAATGGATTTTAAACTGGATCAAAAGGTCAAACCATTATCAGACGAATAACTTTGCTTTGAAAATAGTTTTAGCCTGACCGGATATTTCAACCCTCTCTCCTTTAAGTGATACTTTCAGAATACCTTCTCTTTTTGATATCTGATGAGAAATAAAATCTTTCTTTCCGGTTTTCATATGCCAGAACGGAACCAACGCACAATGTGCAGAACCTGTTACAGGATCTTCATCGATTCCGAGAGCAGGAGCAAAGAACCGTAGACAAAAATCGTATTTTTTATCAGATGATACTGCAGTAACCGCAAGATCGCCAAATTCAGTCTCTTTCATAGCCTTGAAATCAGGCTTAAGATTACGGATTATCTTATCATCGTTTACCAGAGCCAGCGTTAAGCCATTATCACATTTATGAAATTCAAGGGGCTTGATACCTATAACTTTTTCAAATTCTACAGGAACAGCACTCTGAATTATTTGATATGACGGAAAATTCATAGTAATCCAGCTTCCCGATTTACGTATTTTAAGGATTCCTGCTTTAGCTAATAGTGATGTTTCTTCACCTTCATTTACCAGATTGGTTTCAAATAAGATGTGAGAAGCAGCCAGAGTAGCATGGCCACAAAGAGGTACTTCAGCTACTGGTGTGAAGTATCTGATTTTTCTGCTATCGTGCCCCGCGAACACAAATGCTGTTTCGGAAAGATTCATCTCCATGGCAACATTCTGCATCCATCCGGAATCTGGTTCCTTATCAAGGATACACACACCGGCAGGATTACCTTTAAAAGGTTGATCTGTAAATGCGTCGACCTGGTAGATAATATTAGGGCTTTTCATGATCATTATTAATTTGTTAACAAAATTACGGCACAGCGGCACATTGGCGCAACGGCTCATAGGTTTAAAGAGCTTGCGAAAATCAGCATAAATATTTTGTCATGATTTAAAATATTTATCTGACTAATCCGTCTACAAATTTATATACAATTTAGTTTAATGAAAATATATTTTAATACTTATCGATTCCTTGAGCCATTATGCCTTTGCCCCTTTGTGTTCTTGTGCCGTTGAGCCGTTTTTCTCCATTTACCGGCAGATTTAGTCCTTTAACAGAATTTATCCGAAACTTAACATATAAAACTTTGTAAACTAAATAAGTTTTTGTATTTTTGTTTAATTAATTTCAAAAACCTGTGGATATCAGAGACCGGATTATCGAAGCTGCAGCAGAATCATTCAGGACTTACGGGATAAGATCAGTAACAATGGATTCTCTGGCAAACCAGCTTGGTATGTCAAAGAGAACTATTTACGAGATCTTTTCTGATAAGGATGAACTGTTGATGGAAGTCCTGACGAGACTGGCCAGGCAACAAAAGGAACTGGCGAAACGGGTCCTTGATGAATCAGAAAATTCAATTGTTGCGATATTCAGAATGCTTGAAATCAATAGAGACAACTTTCAATCTATGAGTGCTGCGTTTCAATCTGACCTGAAGAAGTATCATCACGATGTACTCATGAAGAATGTAGATAATATAGAAATGCCCGATTACAGAAATAATTTTCAGGTAATTGAAAAAGGCATTAAGGAAGGGTTCTTCAGAAAAGAAATAAACCCCGATCTGGTCAACCGTTGCCTTTATAACCTTGGCAGATCGATTATGGATAATGACCTGTATCCTTACGAAATGTTTGCGAGACGCGAAGTGATACATAATATTTTCTTCAACTACCTGAGGGGTATTTCAACCCAGGAAGGTCTTGATCTTATTATAAAGCTTGAAAAAGACTTTTAAAACCTGTTAATTAACTTAAACACGCATCGATAATAAATTATTAAAATGAAAAAGAAAGAAGTTCTGACAGTTTTACTCTTATTCTTATTAACAAGTGGAATTATCCGGGCACAGGAAAAGAGTGGTGACCTGAAGCTTTCATTAAAAGAGGCACAGGAATATGCAATTCAGAATAATAAACAAATGATCTCATCAAGGATGGAAGTTGAAGCTTCAAAGATTGCCGTTTGGGAAACTATATCAAATGCTCTTCCCCAGGTAAGCGCTTCAGGATCATTTACCGATAACCTTAAACTGATGACTACTCTTTTGCCGGGAGACTTTTTTGGAAAACCCGGAGAGAAAGTTCCTGTTACATTTGGATCACAATTCAATTCAGGGGCAAGCGTACAGGCAAGTCTGTTGCTTTTTAACGCTCCGTTATATTTAGGCATAGAATCGACAAAACTGGCAAATAAGTTAAGTGAAAAAAGTCTTATCAAAACGGAGCTTGATACCAGGGAATCAGTCAGTACTGCCTACTTTCTCATTCTGGTGGCAGAAAAATCCCTCAGGATTCTCGATGCGAATATTGCCAATCTGAATGAAACTCTTAAGTCAACAAAGTCGATGTATTCTGCAGGAATGGCAGAATCGACTGATGTTGATCAGATGGTCTCGAATGTTACAATGGTTGAAAATACCCGAAGCTCAATGCAGCGTACAATTGAGCTGAATTATAACTTACTGAGGTTTCAGCTTGGTGTCTCACCTGATACGCGTTTAACTCTCAAGGAAACCCTTGAAGAGATCACTTCTGCAATAAACGTTGACGCTCTTTTATCACAGCAATTCGACCACAAACAAAATATAGATTATATGCTGGTTGAGGGACAGGAAAAGATGTCGGCCCTGACACTTAAATCACAAAAGGCTTCAGTTCTTCCTACCTTATCGAGTTTTTATACTTATGGTGTAAATGGAATGGGTGATAAAGTCTCAAGCCAGCAATGGTTCAGAAACTCTATGACAGGATTACAACTTTCGGTTCCCATATTTGCGAGTGGCCAGAGGTACAGTCAAATAAAGAGAGCACAGATAAATCTTAATAAAGCTACAACAACTAAAGATATGGTGACGGAACAACTTCTTCTTCAGGAAAAACAATTCAGATATAACCTTCTCAATGCCAATCTTCAGTATAAAAGCCAGAAAGATAATGTAGATGTATCAAAAAGAGTTTATGCCAGCACTGAAAATAAGTACAAGCAGGGAATGGCTTCAAGTCTCGAAATGACACAGGCAAATTCACTTTACCTTCAGGCTGAGAATAATTATATTTCTTCTCTGATGGCTCTGCTTCAGGCAAAGATTGCATTAGATAAATTATTGAATAACATGTAATTAATTAAGAAAACCATAAAAATACTTTATAATGAAATACCTAAGTACAATTCCGGTAATCCTGATCAGCGTATTCTTACTTTCAGGCTGTTCTTCAAAAACCAAAACCAGTGCAGCTGCAAATACTGATCCTGTGCCTTCTGCTGAAAAAGCAGCAATTCCCGTGAAAGTTTCAGCTCTGGCTAAAACAAAAATTGCACGGACAATAGACTATACTGCTACAATTCTTCCTTTTGAAGAGGTTAACATGGCCCCTTCAACGCCGGGGAGGATTGATAAGATATATGTTGAAGTGGGAGACAAAGTCAATAGGAATGATAAACTTTTCCTTATGGATCGTACCCAGCTCTACCAGCTGGAACTTCAGTTGAGCAGTCTGACAAAAGATCTTTCACGTCTTGACACATTGCTCAAATCGGGAAGCGCAAAACAGCAGCAATATGACCAGATGAAAACACAATATGACCTTACTAAAACCAATGTTGATTTTATGGAACAGAACACACTGATGAAAGCGCCATTTGTTGGAATCGTAACTGGCAAATACTTTGAAAATGGTGAGATGTATTCAGGATCACCTACTACACAGACAGGAAGATCAGCTGTTGTTACCGTTATGCAGGTTAATCCCTTGAAAATAAATGTCAGCATTTCCGAACAATACTACCCGTTAATAAAAAAAGGAATGAAAGCTGAAGTTATAGCCGATGTTTATAAAAATGAAAAATTTACCGGTACTGTGTATAGAATATCTCCAACAGTCAATTCGGGTACTAGATCATTTAATGTGGAACTTGAGCTGCCTAACAGAAATGATCTGCTGAAACCTGGAATGTTTGTCCGGGTATCGATGGATCTTGGAGAGGTTGAAACATTTGTTGTACCGGCAAATACTGTTTTGGTCCAGGAAGGCACAAACACCAGGTTTGTATATGTGGAAAGGACAAAACTGGCCAGGAGGATTGAAGTCACCATCGGTAAAAGATTTGATGACCAGCTGGAGATCATATCCGATAATCTTAAGGAAGGTGATAATCTTGTAACACAAGGACAGGCAAGATTGATCAATGGTGACAAAATTGAAATAGTAATGTAATTATCAGAATTTCAACTTTAAAAAAATGAGTATATATAGTGCTTCCGTAAAACGACCCGTAACAACCATACTGATTTTTGTCGGTCTGATGGTTATGGGTATCTATTCGCTTACCCAGTTACCTGTGGACCTGTATCCCGAGATGGAATTGCCTTATGTGGTGGTATTAACCACATATCCCGGTGCCAGTGCCTCCGATATTGAATCCAATGTAACTCGTCCTCTCGAAAATGCCCTGAACTCAGTAAGCAAGCTTAAAGAGATCACTTCAACATCCAGTGATGCTACATCAGTTGTGTTTATGAACTTTGAATACGGTACGAACCTCGATGAAGCCTCAAACGATATCAGGAGCGCGCTCAGTTTTACTGAAAGAGCGTTGCCTGAAGATTGCGAAAAGCCTACAATCATGAAGTTCTCAACAAGCATGATGCCAATAGTCTTCTACGCGATAACAGCAAAGGAGAGTTATGCAGGTCTTGAAAAAATCCTTGACGAAAAAATTGTCAACCCTTTAAACAGGATTGAAGGAGTAGGATCAGTGTCACTTGCCGGAGTTCCAGGACGAAAGGTTTATATCGATGTTGACCCACGAAAGATGGAGGCATATAATCTTTCAATCGAACAGATCGGAAATGTGATCAGAGCCGAAAACATGAATATGCCTGCTGGTTATATTGAGATGGGCAAAACCGATTATCCGTTACGTATACAAGGTGAATTTCCTGAAAGTGAAGTAGTAAAGAATCTGGTAGTCAGTAATTTCAACGGGAATAGTGTTTACCTTAAAGATATAGCAGAAGTCCGCGATACAATCAGGGAATCCAAGCTCGATACCAGGATCAACGGCGCAAAGGGGATGAGTATGTACGTCATGAAGCAGTCAGGCGGCAATACAGTTAAGGTAACCAAAGAAATTGAAAAGGCTCTTGTGACTCTTAAAAAGGATCTGCCGCAGGATGTTAAAATAGAAAAGCTTTTTGATAGTGCTTCATTTATAAAGGGCTCCATAAGCAACCTGACGGAAACATTGGGCTATGCAGCAATTTTTGTTGTGCTGGTCGTGCTGTTTTTCCTTGGAAGATGGAGGGCTACTTTTATAGTGATCCTCACTATACCTATATCTCTGATTGTGGCGTTCATATATCTTTTTATTACTGGAGCCTCAATAAATATTATCTCACTTACTTCGTTGTCAATAGCTATCGGAATGGTGGTGGATGATGCTATTGTTGTTCTTGAGAATATCACAAAACATATAGAACGAGGAAGCAGGCCGAGAGAAGCCTCGATTTATGCAACGAATGAAGTTTGGCTGGCTGTTATTGTAACCACACTTACTGTAGTGGCCGTATTTTTCCCGCTAACATTTATTAAAGGCCTCACCGGTGTATTGTTCAAGCAATTAGGTATGATTGTGACTATCACAATCATTACCTCGGTTTTTGCAGCTATAACACTGACTCCGACTCTGAGTGCCCTTATTTTGAAGTGGTATCCGATAAAAAAAGATGCCAAATTCTGGACATATGATGGAAGTATAAGGAAATGGCTTGATGGTCTTGATCATTTTTATGAAAGAACACTTCGTTGGGCTCTTCATCATAAAACAATTATATCTATAGGTGCTGTTGTAATATTTGTTGGATCAATGAGTCTGTTCTCTGTGATTAAAACAGAGTTCTTTCCACAGGCTGATGAATCGAGAATCACTGCGAATATTGAACTGCAGACTGGAACAAGAGTTGATCAGACTATCCTGACCTCAAATTATTTTGATGACCTTATCAGAAAGAAATATCCTGAAGTGAAGATTATATCAACCTCGACAGGCGCTGATGATCAGGGTGGTTTCGCTTCAATTTTTAATGCCGGAGGTACACATACTATAGCTTACAATCTGAGTCTGGTACCGATTGAAGCAAGAAAAAAATCAGTATTTGAGATCGTTGAAGAAATGAGGTCCGATTTTGCCAGGAGACCGGAGATTGTCAACTTTACTCTGAGCACATCTGATAATATGGGAAGTTTCGGTGGTAGTTCAGTTGATGTGGAGGTCTATGGATATAATATATCTGAAACCAACATTGTAGCTGAAGAACTTGCAAACAAAATAAAGACTATCCCAGGTACAAAAGATATTAAGATTAGCCGTGCAAAATCCAAACCCGAGCTTCAGATAGTATTTGATCAGAATAAGATGAGTGCAAACGGGTTGAATACAGCAATGGTATCGACGGCTGTTAAAAACAGGGTAGACGGACTCACTGCGACAAGGCTTCGTCAGTTCGGTGATGAATATGATGTGGTCGTTCGCTTTAAGAAAGACTCGCGAAGCACTCTTACAGATATTGAAAACATTGGGATCACAAACCCGATGGGCCAGATAATAAGACTTGGGGAAATTGCCCAGATAAAAGAATACTGGTCACCACCAAATATTGAGCGTAAGCGCAAGGAACGTATTGTAAGGGTCTCGTTTACTCCTTATAAGAGGTCATTGACCGACATTCAGGTTGATGTACAAAAAGCCATTGACGGTACAATAATGCCTTCAGGTGTAATGGTTCAGATTTCGGGTGCGATCAAGGAGCAGATGGATGCGTTCATGGATATTGCCATGCTTATGATGATAAGCCTGATTCTTGTCTATCTCATTATGGCTTCACAATTTGAGTCACTGAAGATGCCTTTTATTATAATGTTCTCCATACCTTTTGCCTTTTCGGGAGTAGCTATGGCATTGTTTTTCACTAATACTCCGTTAAGCGTAATCTCAGGTATAGGTGCGGTAATGCTTATCGGTATTGTTGTGAAAAACGCTATTGTACTTGTCGACTTCATTAACCTGATGCGTGAGAGAGGTCACGAGTTATATGAAGCCATAGCGCTTTCAGGACGTTCGCGTCTGCGACCTGTTATCATGACCTCAGCAACAACTATCCTTGGTATGCTGCCTTTGGCAATGAGCAAGGGCTCAGGATCCGAATTATGGAGCCCGATGGGAATCGCAGTTATTGGCGGATTGGTATTTTCTACTCTGGTAACACTGATTCTTGTACCTGTTGTCTATGCTTTATTCTCGAAGCATGGTGAACGTAATAAGAACCTGGCTATCTATTCTGATATGGATTTCATGAATAGCAATAGTAATGGCAATGCTCTTGAGAGTCACAAATAGGTCGATGAACTTAAATTTTAAATTATGAAAGCAATAATGATAATATACAACCAGGCGCATACAGAGAAAGTTGAATACATGCTTGATAAACTTGAAATAAAAGGGTATTCACTATGGGAAAATGTCCAGGGAAGAGGCTCGGTCACTGGTGTTCCTCACCTTGGTACCCATGCATGGCCCGAGATTAATAAAAGCGTACTGACGATCATTGATGACGAACTTGTGGATACAGTCCTTGATAAGGTTAAGAAGATCGATGCCGTCAATGATGAGGTAGGTATAAGGGCATTTGTTTGGGATGTATTGAAAATGGTATAAAATACGTAGGGAACGGTCGCGACCGTTCCCTACAATATTATTATAAAATTTATTAAATTTTCTATTCTTCTTCTTCTTCCTCAGAGTAAGCTTTGATAACC
>Ga0302284_1000309_pt1 | contig 23488 bp, 19 predicted proteins | sample III_Fen_E2_1_FD_198760 | JGI IMG/M metagenome (GOLD analysis project Ga0302284, IMG submission 198760) | Peat permafrost microbial communities from Stordalen Mire near Abisko, Sweden - III_Fen_E2_1 | ecosystem: Environmental > Terrestrial > Soil > Wetlands > Permafrost | place: Sweden: Abisko...
TGGAAGCAGCTGATTATGACAGCGATGGAGATGTCGATCTTTATGTGGGAAGCTACGATCCGGCAACATCCACCTATAAGCATTATCTTTTTAATAATGAGATGAGCCGGTTTAAAGATGTATCTGGAGAGGCAGGCTTAAAGCATTCAGGCAAAGAATCATCAGCTTCTTTTGCCGATTTTGATAATGATGGTTTTCTCGATCTCTATATCGTAAAGGAAAGTGGTGATATCTTATACAGAAATGCAGGGAAGGGTGTGTTTGAGGATGTAACAGGTAAAACACTGATCGGAAGCAAAACAGGTGGAAATAAAGCTCTGTTCTTCGATATGGACCATGACGGAGACCTTGACTTATATGAAACACGATCAAATTCGAATCTGATGTTCCGGAATAATGGGGACGGCACTTTTCAGGAACAATCTGAAAAAATGGGTCTGTCGTGTCTGAATGCGAATAGCCGTGATGCCGCTTTTGGTGATTTCGACGACGACGGAGACATTGATATGTTTGTCGTAAATGAGAACGCCACCAATAAACTATTCTCAAATCAGCGACAGGGATCTTTTAAGGATAATACTGAGGAGAGCGGGCTCATTAGCAACGGAGGATCGGGATCGGTAGCTGTAGGAGATTACAACAATGACGGATTTCTTGATCTGTTCATTACATCTCTCAGTGGAGGCAATCACGAATTATTCCGGAATAAAGGCAATGGCAGTTTTGAGCGGGTAAAAAATTCAAAAGAGATGTTTTCAGCGCTTCAAAAGGTCAAAGCATATGATGCTAAATTTTTCGATTTTGACAATGATGGGTTCCAGGATCTTATTATAGCAGGTGAATCAGAAGAAAAAGGCGGACGAGGGATCTTTCTTTATCATAATGATGGTAAGGGGAATTTTGAAGATGTTTCCAGGCTTCTGCCTGATGAACCTAAATCGGGTAGACAAATAGCTCTGTTTGACTATAATAATGATGGCGATCTTGATATTGTGATTGCCGGTTTGAATGGCGGCATCACTCTTCTGCGAAATGATGGCGGAAGCAACAATCATTATGTAACTATGCAGTTGTTCGGATTAAGAGCCGGTAGTGCCAAGAACAATCATTTTGGGATCGGGGCGAAAGTTGAAATGCGTGCAGGTGATCTTTACCAGACGTTAGTGGTAACTGACCAGAATATACACTTCGGTTTGGGCAACAGATCAAAAGCTGATGTCATAAGAATCACCTGGACAAATGGTGTCCCTCAGAATATTTTTTCACCCGGTACGGATCAGGCGTTAATTGAAGCACAGACACTCAAAGGTTCATGTCCGTTTCTTTATACCTGGAATGGCAGTGAATTTGTTTTTGTTAAGGATGTAATGTGGAGAAGCGCCCTGGGTATGCCACTTGGGATTATGGGTGGAAACACTGCATATGCATTTCCTGATGCATCTGATGATTATATCAAAATTTCCGGTGATTTATTAAAACCAAAAAATGGATTATTTTCTATTCAGCTTACTTCAGAACTTTGGGAGACAATGTTCTTTGATCAGGTACAACTGGTTGCCGTGGATCATCCCGATTCAGTTGATGTTTTCGTTCCCGAACAGTTTTCGCCACCCCCATTCCCCGGGAATAAACTATTCCAGGTTAAAGAAAAGCACTCTCCTTTAAGCGCGAAAGATTCACAGGGAAATGATGTTCTGTCTGATATTGCAGAAAAAGATGATAGGTACCTGTCTGATTTCAAACCCGATAAATACCAGGGAGTTACAGAGTTACATGATCTGATTCTTGAGCCTGGTCAGGTTGGGAATAGCAAGAACCTGTTCCTCTTCCTGAACGGATGGATATTTCCTACTGATGCCAGCATTAATGTTGCTTTATCACAATCGGATAATTTGAAAGTGATCCGTCCGTTTTTACAGGTTATCAATAAGAAGGGTGAATGGGAAACAGTAATTGAAAACCTTGGTTTTCCAATGGGAAAGGATAAAACAGTAATTGCAGATCTTACAGATAAATTCCTGTCAGGGGATCATAGGATCAGGATCAGGACAAACATGGAGATTTACTGGGATTATATTTTCTTTTCCAGTAATGTTTCAAAGGCTCCTGTTATTTCATCAGTGCTTAATCCTGTTTCTGCTGACCTGCATTACAGGGGGTTCTCACTCAGCTACAGAAAAGGAGGTCGTTATGGTCCACACTGGTTTAATTATTCAAGTGTTGATAAGAATAAGAAATGGCGCGATCTGTCAGGCAATTATACACGGTATGGCGATGTATTGCCACTATTGACTAAGTCTGACAACGAATATGTCATTTCAAATGCAGGCGATGAAACATCGCTTAAGTTCGATCCGAAAGTATTGCCGGAATTAAAAAAGGGATGGAAAAGAGATTTTCTTATCCATACTGTTGGCTGGGTAAAGGATGGAGATATTAACACAGCTCTTGGAAGCACAGTATTGCCTCTTCCATTTCATGGAATGAAAAGTTATCCGCCATCTGCTAATGACATTTATCCAAAAGACGCAGAACACCAAAAATATCTTCAGGAATATAATACAAGAGTTGTTACACAGGATGATTTTAGAAATGCTATTAAAAAATAGGTCCAAGTAGTACTTAGTGTCCCATTGTGAAAACCTTTGTGTCCCTTAGTGGTAAAAAAAATCTTTAAACACAAAGGATCACAAAGGAAAACACAAAGTGGCACAAAGGAAAAGTGATTAATTAATTTCGCTAAAAATGAATAAAACAATTATCGGTTTCTTGTGTTTGTTCACTTTGATATTAATAAATTTTGAATCTGCCGCTCAGAAAAACAATGTCACTTTCACGGATATCACCAAGAAAGCAGGAATTACATTTAAATACACCTTTGGCGACAATTCTTACAAGAATATTATTGAAAGCAGCGGTTCTGGGGTTACAATATTCGATTACAATAACGATGGGTTAATGGATCTCTACCTCATGAACGGGACATATCTTGAAGGGATATCCGACCCCAGCGGGAAAATTTACAAAGATTCTCATAATGAACTATATAAAAACAATGGCAACGGGACATTCACAGAAGTCTCAAAAGCGGCCGGAGTGGGCGGTCATCAGTGGAGCATGGCTGCAGGCCCTATTGATCTTGACAATGACGGCTTTCAGGATCTTTATGTTCTGAACTATGGTCCGAATATTTTCTACCACAACAACGGAAACGGAACATTCAAAGATATTACAGCTACATTAGGATTGAGCGGACCAGATAAATTAAATGGTTTTACAAAATGGAGCATAGGAGTGTCATTCTGGGACTATAATAATGACGGAAGACTTGATGCAATGGTTGGTAATTTTCTTGCTTTTGACCCTGCTTATGTCTCACCCGGCACACCTGATATTATGCCAAGTCCTACTGAATATAACGGACAGGAATCAATGCTTTATGAACAGCAGCCCGATGGTAAATTTACCGATGTTACAAAAAAGAACAATCTTAGTTATCCCGATTCAAAATGTATGGGACTTACAGTATTCGACTATGATAATGATGGTGATCTTGATATTTTTCAGGCAAATGATCACCAATTCAACTTTCTGTTCAGAAATGATAATGGGACTTATAAGGAAGTTGCAGTTGAGAGCGGAGTGGCAGCGAATAGCCAGGGTAAAGGTACCGGTTCGATGCATGCCTCCCTTGGCGATATTGATGGAGACGGGTTGATTGATATTCTCGTTTCAGATCTCGATTACGGTGCATTATATAAAAATATAGGGAATGGATTGTTTGTAGATATTACTGAACAGAGCGGAGTTGCGGCAGCTATGGCCGGGAAGAGCAGCTGGGGTGCTCAGTTTTTTGATTATGACAACGATGGGGATATCGACATAGTAGCTGCAAACGGGACTGCTGAAGAACTTATAAATCAATATCCTTTATTACTGGAAAATGATGGGAAAGGTAATTTTAAAAATGTAGGAAAGGAGCATGGCGCATACTTCTCAACCAAACGCTCGGGCAGGAGTTTAGCTGTATGGGATTTTGATAACGATGGGAATATGGATATAATAATATCACATCTTGATAAAGGTGGTGCACCGGTACTTCTCAGGAATAATGGCGGAACCGGAAATCACTGGCTGGGACTGACACTAAAAGGTAAAGATGGACAGGCTTCTGCTATTGGCGCAAAAGTTACTGTCACTACCGGTAGTAAAAAAAGAGTAATGGTTAATCAATGGGCAACAAGTTATCTGGCCAATAATGATCCGAGGATGCATTTCGGGCTAGGAAAGGAAAAACAGATCGATCTTCTTGAGATCACATGGTCAGATGGTAAAAAGGAAGTATACAATAAAATTGATACTGACCGTTATATAACTATTATGGAAGGCACCGGGGTTATATCAAACTAGCAGGGTTAAAGGGTCCTTCGTGTACCTTAGTGATACCCTTTGAGAACCTTTGTGGTAAAAAAAAATTCTTTTAAACACAAAGGAACACAAAGTAATACACAAAGTCACACAAAGGTGAAAAACACCATTTATAGGATTTTTCAAATATCCGATAAGCAAATGAAATGTTTTTAAAAACCATTATATGAATAATCAGTATGTAAGCAGGGTGAAGGATCTAACAAATCCGGAAAAGAATGTCATTTATAATATGACACATGAAGAAGCAGTAAATGCAGTAAGATCAGGTGACATTGAAGCTGTTCGAAAGATCGACGGACAATTTTCCCTGGTCTCCGTCGAGGGTAAAACTATCAGAATGGCCAGATCAATCGGACGGCCGATACGCTATTTTATTGCAAAACGTCCTGGTGGTCCTGAACTGGTTATTGCTGAACGTATTGACGTAATTTTAAATTACCTGAAAGAAGAGGGTCTTGATCATCAGTTTCATCCCTCCTATACAAGAATGGCTCCGGCCCATTATATTACTAAGATTGAATTACTGGGTTGTCCTGATCCCAATCCGGTTTATACTCGTTTTTTCGCTCCCGAACGCAACAAATTCTCAAGCGATGATTCGGCACGCATAAGTGAGATCTATATAGGAACTCTGTATAAAGAAATTAAAAAATGGCTTCAGTACCGTGCCAAAACCGGTCCGGTCGGAGTAACATTTTCTGCAGGAATTGATAGTGGTTCAGTTTTCCTTCTTACTTATCATGCGCTTAAAGAGCTTGGAGAAAGTCCATCAAGACTCAAAGCTTTCACACTTTCGATAGACGGTGATGGAGCTGATCTGCTTCAGGCAAGAAAGTTTTTAGAAGCACTTGATCTTGAATTATTCCTGGAACCTATTGAGGCTGACTATTCATCTCTCGATTGGAAAAAGGCAGTAAATGTCGTTGAAGATTATAAAGCTCTCGATATTCAGTCTGCTACAATGAACCTGGCTCTTCTGCAGGGAATCCGGTCGCGCTATCCTGAATGGAAATATCTGATTGACGGAGACGGCGGAGATGAAAACCTGAAAGATTATCCGATTGAAGAAAATCCTGAATTAACTATCCGAAGCGTGCTGAATAACCTGATGCTTTATCATGAAGGATGGGGTGTGGAATCAATCAAACATTCTTTAACCTATTCCGGGGGACTCAGCAGAGGATATATGAGAACTTTTGCTCCGGGAGATCTTATGGGTTTCGAAGGATTCAGTCCTTATACATTACCCAATGTTATTGAAATATCCGAAGGTATTCCATATATTGATATGACAAAATGGGATCATCAAAAACTCTATGATCTCAAAGGAAGGATAGTATCTGAAGGAGTAAAGGCTATAACAGGAATGGAAATGCCGGTATTCCAGAAACGACGCTTTCAGCATGGTGCAGCATCTGATCAGGACTTCACTAAACATTTTCCTGAGAAAGAGATTACCTACAGAAAAGAGTTTCTTTCAAAATATGAATGAAATTCGGGGTTTATTGATCAATGACCAATGGATACTTTCACTGAGGGGAAACAAGAATCAGGTAAACCCTCTGAGACCATATGGATGGCTGGTGGAAAAGGAACGCACAATCACTGGAAAGATTGAAGATACCGGAATCATTTTTCTTACCAATCGCGAATGTTCTTTTCATTGTCTGATGTGCGATCTGTGGAAGAATACCACAGATGAATCTGTTCCTGTCGGAGCAATTCCTGCCCAGATTGAGTGGGCATTGGGACAAATGCCTAAAGTAAAACATGTGAAGTTATATAACAGCGGAAGCTTTTTCGACATAAGGGCTATTCCAGAGGAAGACTACAAAGAAATTGCATCTCTTTTAAAGAATTTCAAAACAGTTATTGTCGAAAGTCATCCGAGGATGATCAATAACAAGTGTCTTAAATTCAGGGACATGCTGATGCCTGAGTTGCATATTGCTCTTGGGCTTGAGACCGTCCATCCTGAAATCCTTTTAAGGCTGAATAAGCAGATGACCGTCGATGATTTTAGTAATTCTGTCAGCTTTCTGACGAAAAATAGTATACATGCTAGGGCGTTCATTTTGCTCAGGCCTCCCCTGCTTTCCGAATCAGAGGGAACTTATTGGGCCAAAAGATCAATTGATTTTGCATTCAGTTCCGGGGTTGAGTGTTGTACAATTATTCCTGTGAGAGCTGGCAATGGGGCAATGGATTTTTTGATGCAAAAAGGTGATTTCAACCTGCCAGATATACGATCTCTGGAAACTGTTCTGGAATATGGTATCGGGTTGAAATCAGGTCGTGTATTTGCAGATGTCTGGGATCTGGGGTTGTTTTCTAAATGTAATAAATGTGTTGAAAAAAGAACTACCAGGCTTATAGAAATGAATCTGAGTCAGGAAATAATGACTCCTATAAAATGTGAATGCAATTACTGAGGATCACTTCAGAAGCGAATTTGGTGAAGATAAAGTAACTGCAATTAAGTCCTTTGTGAACCTTAGTGAAAAACCTTTGTGCACCTTTGTGGTACAAGAAAATAACTTAACACAAAGGATCTCAAAGTAAAACACTAAGTAACACAAAGGGAAAACCAAGTTAACTAATGTTCCGGGCAACAAGTACCTAGCAACCAGCATCATTCAGTGTGTGCACATGATTTTAGAGACTTATGACCGGCTTTGTCTGATAGCTGATCTCCTCATTCTTATAATAAACCTTTTCAAGGAATAATCCGCTGGGTGGAGCAGTAAGCTTTGCAGGAATATCAGTTTTCAGTTTAAAAAATGTTGCTACTTCAGCTGGTGAGAGTTTACCTCTTCCTGCTTCAACGAGAACTCCTGTCATCCGTCTTACCTGCTTCCAGAGGAAATGCGATCCTACGACATGAAAAACAAGCATATCACCAAAATCATTCACCTTTGCATGCAATATTTCTGTCTTTGTGGATGATGTTTCTGCATCCTCATCGGTAAAATACCTGTAGTCTTTAAGACCAGGAAAATGTTTTGCAGCTTCATTCATAAGATTAATATCCAGAGGATCTTTAATCCACCAGACAAATTTTTTCCCGAAAGCTGTCCGTCTTCTGCTTATCTGGTAAATATAGCTTCTTGCATTTGCATCGTGACGTGCATGAAATTTCGGATGAGCCTCTTCCACATTGATAATACATATATCGGGTGGCAGCCGGTCATTTATACCGTATTTTATCTTCAATGGCTGCAGATCTGTTTCAACTTCAAGATGCGCTACCTGTCCGGAAGCATGAACACCCCCATCAGTCCGTCCGGCACCGAAAATATCAATTTTATCATTTTTAAATAATTCCCTGCATGCATCGAGTATCTCTCCCTGAATAGTTTTTCCGCCTTTTTGCATCTGCCAGCCCGAGTAACGTGTACCTTCGTATTCGATAGTCAATTTATATTTGCTCATCTCCTCTATTTTAAGCAGTAAATGTAACTAAAATAGTCGTGCGGTCTTGCAGTCATGCGGTCGTGCGGTTTTGATTATGAACTTTATTATTCATGTACTGTTAGACTCTTGCTTACATTTCATATTTTTGCATATATAAGGAATTGCAGTATTAACTGAATTTCGCAAGAATGAAAAACAAATACATGAATCCTTACCTGGCAGGTACAATGCTGGGTATAGTTCTGCTTCTGGCTATGTTCCTGGCGGGTCGCGGACTGGGTGCAAGCGGTGGCCTCAAGTACTGTGTTGTATCTATTGTCGGAGCTGTGGATCGTCCGCATGCAGACAAATCAATCTACTACAGTAAATATTTTGAAGATGGAAAGAAGCCTCTGAAAAACTGGCTTGCAATTGAAATATTTGGAGTAGTTGCGGGAGGGTTCTTATCGGGAGCAATTTCGAAGAGACTCAAATTTAAAATTGAAAAATCTCCGAATATTTCTAACATAAGAAGATTAATCTTTGCTTTCCTTGGCGGCGTTTTTTTTGTTTATGGTGCCCAGCTCGCTCGTGGATGTACAAGTGGTGCCGCGCTCTCAGGGATGGCAGTTCTTTCAGTAGCCGGATTTGTGACTATGGTTGCAATATTTGGTTCAGCCTATATGTTTGCATGGTTCTTCAGGAAAAACTGGATATAAAGGCATGGAGCAAGGTGCAAGGTGCAAGGTGCAGGGAGCAAGGAGCAAGCAGCATAAAGAGTTCGGAGCAAAATCAGCCCCCAGCTCCCTGCCCCCCGCCCCTTGCACAAATAAATAACATATTACAACATAAGAAAAAATAACATGGGACCAATATCATCACTTATAGCAATGCCGGAATGGCTGGATCTGCTTATCGCACTTCTTATAGGAATCGGATTTGGCTTTTCTCTTGAACAAGCCGGTTTCTCTTCAAGCCGTAAACTTGCTGGCATGTTTTACGGATACGATACTACAGTAATAAAGGTTTTTTTCACTGCGGCAATTGTCGCCCTTATCGGATCACAGTTATTAAGCTATTTCGGATTGCTCAATCTTAACCTCGTATTTGTCAATGAGTTTTATGTTGCTGCATCAATCGTGGGCGGAATTATAATGGGTGCCGGATTTATTATGGGCGGGTTTTGTCCCGGGACAGGTTTGAGTGCTCTTTCGATAGGGAAAATCGATGCTATGATCTTTTTTGTCGGTGGACTTACAGGTGCATTCCTTTTTGCTGAAACCTATCCTTTTATACAAAAACTGGCTAATGGATCGTATAAAGGACCTGTCAAAATAAATGAGGTGATGGGTATTTCGCCCGGCCTCTTTACCTTTCTTCTTATTGTAGCCGCAGTGATAATGTTCTGGTTTGCAGAGATTGCAGAAAAGAGATTTGCTAGACCAGATATAACCAGCGAAATTTAAATACTTAACAAATGAATACCAGGGAAAAATTTTCAGTCTTACTACTCTGTCTCGGACTAATCCTTGCATTATTACCCCTGTCGGGAAGCAGGTCATTTACGGTTAAACCTCAAAAGCTGCTGACAGAAATTCTTGACGGCAATACTTACCTGACTGTAGATCAGGTAGCGAAGTATCTGGTATCAGAAGATAGTTCCATCCAGATTTTTGATCTCAGAACACCCGAAGAATTCCGTGCAGCAAATATACCCGGTTCGATTAATATTCCATACAGTAAGCTACTTGATAATGACCCTGCTTCCATCCTCAATAACGGGAAGGATAGAAACATTTTCTATTCCAATGGAGATTTTGATTCCAATTATGCTCTGGTTATTGCAAGGGGATTAAACATCAAAAATACTTATGTGATGAAAGGCGGTCTGAACGAGTGGTTCAATACCGTGATGAACAGCAGCTTTACCGGAGAAAAGATCTCAGCAAGAGAAAATGCACTTTTTGAAACCAGGACAAGGGCAAAAAGGATGTTTTCAGAAATGAACAGTTTGCCTGACAGTCTTAAAGCGAAATTCTTTCACACTAAACATTTGACTGCCAAAAAACTTGACGGTGGATGCGAGTGATAAGGCTGGAGGCATCAGGTGTGAGGCGTGAGGCGTGAGGCGTGAGGCGTGAGGCGTGAGGTGATGTGTGAGGTGTGAGATCAGGATTAAAAATACAAATCAGCAAACAGTAAAATATTAGATGGAGTTAATAAAGAAATACAAAGTAGTAATAGCAATAGTTTTAATAGTGCTGGTTCTGGTAGTAATCAGATCAGTGGGTTCAAATCATTTCAAAAACGATGCAAAAAAATGGGCTGAACCATCAGGGAAACAGTCAAATACTATTTCAATAGAACAGTCATCGAAGCTTTCAGGAAGAAATCTTATAATCAATCTTGACAAAGATGATGGTCCACTTATGAATATTACCAGTGAAATAGAAAATATACCGGCAGATTCAATTCTGAGTAAAGACTATATTAAACTGATAATGAAACATGAGGGTCCGGTATTGCTTTTTTCATCAGATCCCGGTAAGTCTGCAAGAATATGGATGATTCTGAGCCAGATGGGGTGTAAAAGACTATATATTCTCACCCGACAAACTGACAACGAGTTTCTTAAATACAAATTCCGGCCAGATACATTAACGCACTGACCGGAATTACAAGTATTGGAAAAGTCAGAAAAACTATTTCACTACTTCAAAATTATTGACATCCTCAGAGGTAAATGGAAGCCACGATAAGGCAGTCCTCTGTTTAACCATTTTGTCGTGCATGAAACCATTGTTACCATATTTCAGGGTGTGTGCGTCATAGCCTAATAAACGTAAATATGCTGTTGCAAACCCTGAATTATGTCCTGTACCACAATAAACAACAATTGGCTTATCAACAGGAATAGATGCCATTTCGTCGGTAAATCCCAGAGTACCTTCCGGCTTGTACCTTACAGAGCCGGGTATATGACCGTCTTCATATTTATCCTTCCGCTCAAGATTAATTATGTAATACTTCTGGGGATTGCCGAACACCTCATCAGCTGTTATAAGTACATCTCCTGTCCCTTCTTCAAACAGCTTATGGAATCTGGCAGTTCCGATCTCAGCTCCGGTTGAGAGCCCTGTTTTGAGTTCGGGCATTCTCAATACAGAAGGTCTTTCATTTACGGTTGTTTCTAGTTTAGTCTCGAACTTTCCTGATACTCCCTTAAGCCATCCTTCCTGTGCAAACCTGTTATTCCATGCACTCATTCCCCATCTCATGGAATAAACATTACCATACCCCTTAAGCCTTAAAAGACATGTTGTATAACTCGATAACTGTCCATCATCACTTACAATAATTATCTTGTCATATTCAAATGGCTTAATTCCGGTTTCAAAATAGAAAGGAAGTTCCTCGAATTTTTTATTGACTGCACTTTGAATATGACCTTCAGAGTATTGCTTTGATGATCGCAGATCTACAACAAGAATGCTTTTCCCCAGACTTTCATTGACAATAGATGCTTTAATCAACGATGGGTAAGCTTTACTGTTTACATAATCACCATTCTCCTTAAGATCCTTTAATAACAGAGATGTTTCATTGCCAATAGCGATAACAGGTTTACTAACCACCGTAACCGCTTCCTGCTTAATCTCTGTCTTTTTACCCTTACATCCTGAAACTGAAAAGATGAAAAGAACCATTAAAACGAATAACAGATAATATTGCTTTTTCATACTGCTGATATCTCAGAAATGATTAAATTTTTACAGGAGATTTATCTTTATCAAAAGTCAGTGTTTCCGTACGGTTACCTAACTCATCATATTTATATTCAGTTATTGCAACTCCTTTGTCGAGACTATTAATCAGGTTTCCGTCTTTATCCAGATTTTTAACTTCGGTCAGGGCGCCATGGCTGTCATATGTATTCCTTGTAACAGGGATCAGTTTGCCTTTGACATACTCGTTATCCTGGTCAAATACAGTTGTTTCCAGAACATACCCATTCTCGTCAAATTTATTTAAGCGTTTTGACCAGCCCCAGTAAAGATTTGACATCTGTCCGGTTACATTAAAAACTGAAAATTGTTCAAGATCACCATTCTGATTTGGAGTGAAAGAAAAGTAAGAAACTCCGATGTCGCCGCAATTCTCAGCAGTACAATTATAGAGAGTATCGGCCTTAAAATTTGCCATACGTGTAGTATAACCTTTGTCATTGTAAGTAAATCTCAGCTCATAGAAGGGACAGAAAGGATTCATAACAGTTTCTTCTCCTTTAAGGTTATAACGGAGTTCCCTGACCATACCGTCTGGAAGGATATTCCATGAATAGGAATGAATTTTATTCCCGTTCTCAACCATTGATCCGTCTTTTCCCAAAAACATTGAACCAACCCTGTTACCTTTTGCATCCAGAGCATATTCCACTGCAAAAACACCTGCAGATTCTATCGGTTCGTTATCCTTATTGAAAAAATGTTTTACCTGTTTGTTATCTGAATAGTCATAGGTAATTTTTGCCGCTCCCTGCATTGATGAATAGCCAAGAAGAACATTATTCCTGACAAATTCTACTGAAAGAAGATGGCCGGTTTTATCATAAGTGAACTTGTAGCTGTTAATGGTTTTTGCCTGGTCCGCTGTCAGAGAATGAGACCCTTTTTCAATATCATAGGGTGTCTCACTGAACTGAAGATTTCTATAATATTCCACACCGGTGTGCATGTTCTTGATCGTTGTTGTACTTGTACACGAAACGATACATAACCCAACTACTATTGTCAGGATTAAAGGAAAATTCATTTTGCTCAATTTCATAATCTTAACTATTTTGGTTTAAATTAATTATCAAAATTATTAAATAAATCTATTTTATTACAATCTTTTAAATATCTGTTCGGGCTTCTTATGGCAACCACAGGATTTAGGATATTCCCTTCATGTAACAATTACCAGTGTGAAAAGTTTAAGGAGTCAATTAAACCTTTAGTCTGAATATTCATCAAATGGTTTTAATTTATAAACCAATATTAATAACAGTAGTCATGAAAACAATTTTAAGAATGAGTACTTTAAGTTTAATAGGAATTTTATTTCTATCCAACTTTATATCGGGTCAGGAGACTACAGCAGTCGTTAAGAATCCTTCTGCACGAAATGCTAAATTAACAGAGGAACAAAGAGCAATGCTCAAAGCAAACAGGGAAAAACAGGTCGAATTCAAAGCTGCATTCAGGAAAACCCTTTCAGCTGATCAGATAAACACGCTTACCGATCCCCGACTCACAAGGTACGACAGAATAAAATCATTCCGTGCCAGCTTTACCGATGATCAGGTAGCCATGATAAGAGACCATCGTAAACAGATGAATGCACAAAGACAGCTTTTCAGATCGACACTTACTGACATTCAGAAAAAACATATCAAAATGATGGCAATGAATAAAAAGCGACTGAAAAATTTGAAAGAACTTTAAAGGAATTTCTTTTGGAACAACAAAAGGATGGAAGCTAATAATGTCTAAATTTGCAAACAATTAAAATTATTGTTTCATGGACCAGTTCAGCAACCATCCTCTTTATCGCAGACATAATATCGACAGTGCAATGAACTCCTTGTGGGAGTTTTATAAAAAGAAATTTCTCGCTTTATTCTTTGTGTCACTTGTCATGTCGCTGGTGATTCAATATGCTTCTACAATGGTAAATATGAAGGAGCTGTCTTCAATTACCGATCCAATGGTATTGCTTGAAAAAATTAAAGGATTTCTGCTACCCATTCTTGTTATCTCTCTTATAAATCTGCTGTTTACTACTATCCTTCAATATTATGTAATTTTCAATCCGGTAGACAACAGGAATACCATTTTTGTATCATTAGTGAAATCTCTGAAGTATTTTATCCCATATCTGATTATTATGGTGCTACTTGCATTTGCAGGATCCATAGCTATTGTTCTGGGAATATTTGTATTGATTGTGGGTGCTTTCTTTGCGATGCTCTACGTGGTAACAATTTATCTTTTCATATTACCTGTAATGATGGTTGAGGGAACTAATATTGGCACTACCATATCCAGAACAATCAAACTTACTCACAGAAAATTCTGGTCGAATATTGGCTGGGTATCTGTTTTTATTATAATCATGTTAGTGGTATCAGTAATCTTCTCCGGTATCATACTTCTTCCTTTTACAGGGAGTTTTATTAAGACCATAGTAAATCCTGATGATGCCTCAAAATTAGCAGATGTGACAACTAATCCGTTGTTCATAATCCTGTCGGCTGTTGTCAGCGCTCTAACCCTTCCCTTAATGCCGATCTTCGCAGCTATTCTCTACTTCAATGGCAAAGCAGGTGAAGATCAGGCTGAGCCGATCCTGGTATCAGATCCTGAAAATAACAGAGTGAGAGTTGAAGATCTGTATGCAAGGCCATATTCAGAGGATCATCCTGATAATCCTGAGAAGAAAGAATAGATCGTCGCTATACTTTCATTGTCTTTTAAGTCTTTCAGACAATTACAGGTCGTTCTCCCCCTTCACATAACCAAAGTTTGCAAGTATTCCGCCATCAACATACAGTATATGGCCGTTCACAAAATCACTGGCTTTAGATGCGAGAAAAAGAGCTGCATTCGCCACATCTTCAGGTTCGCCCCAACGCCCTGCGGGAGTGCGGGTCATGACAAGATCATTGAAAGGATGTCCGTTTTCACGTATAGGTGCTGTCTGGGAGGTAGCAATATATCCCGGACCAATACCATTTATCTGGATATTGTACTTTGCCCATTCGCAGGTCATATTCTGAGTAAGAAGTTTAAGACCTCCTTTTGCTGAAGCATATGCTGAAACAGTATTCCGGCCGTAAACACTCATCATAGAACACATATTTATGATCTTACCACTTCGTTTTTCAATCATCTTTGGGGCAACACGTTTGGAAATAATCAGCGGGGCAACAAGATCAACATCAATAACCTGTTTATAATCAGATATTGCCATTTCAAGGATAGGAATCCTTTTAATAATACCAGCATTATTTACCAGGATATCAATGGAACCTACGCTTTTCTCGATCAATGATATTCCCTTATCAACATCGTTTTCATCAGTCACATTGAATTTCAGGGTAAATACATCCAGTCCCTCTTTTTTGAAGCTTTCCCTGCAATTCTGAAGCTTATCATCCTGTAGATCATTAACACAAACTTTTGCTCCCGCTTTGCCCAGCAATATACCGACTGCCAGACCTATTCCGTGTGTTCCACCTGTTACCAGTGCAACTTTCCCTGTAAGATCAAATAAGTCTTTCATACTAAAATTATTTTAAATTTTTTCTCTGTGGCTATCTGTGTCTTCTCTGTGGATCTCTGTGTAACTGATTTTTAAAGAACTTACACAGAGTAACACAGAGGTTGCACAACTTGTCCCGATTTATCGGGAGAGTAACACAGAGATGTAATTACTTAAGAGTATCGGGTTGGCGTATATCCATATCCCCATAATCAAGATTTTCACCTGCCATGCCCCAGATAAATGTATAATTGGATGTTCCTGCAGCACTGTGAATACTCCATGAGGGAGAAAGCACAGCCTGCTCATTCTTCATCCAGATATGCCTAGTCTCATCAGGTTCTCCCATAAAATGACAGATAGCCTGATTTTCGGGTACCTCAAAATAGAAATATGCTTCCATCCTTCGGTTATGAGTATGAACCGGCATGGTGTTCCATACGCTTCCTGTTTTAAGTTCAGTCATTCCCATCTGTAACTGACAGGTTTCAATTATACTGTTTACCAGTAATTTATTCAGAGTTCTGTGATTTGAAGCCTCCGGAGTTCCAAGAACAACAATCTCTGCTTCGGCAACTGTTATTTTCCTCGAAGGATAACTATGATGGGCCGGTGCTGAATTAATGTAAAGTTTAGCCGGTTTTGCCATATCCACCGATATAAAAACCACATCATGAGTACCTTTACCCAAGTACAACGCTTCTTTAAAACCAAGATTAAAACTCTTACCACCAGTCTCTATTATTGCATCTCCACCAGCATTAATAATACCCATCTCACGCCTGTCGAGAAAATTTTCCGCTTTAAGTTCATCCGGGCTTTTCAGCATTAACTTATTCTTAACCGGCATTGCACCTCCGACCATAAGGCGATCATACATCGAATAGACAAGAGAAATCTCATCAGGTATAAAGATATTTTCAACAAGAAACTCCTTCCGAAGTCTTTTTGTATCCCAGCTTTTTACATCGTCAGGATGAGCCGCGTACCTAAGTTCTACTTTCATAATATCATAATTAATAAAATTCTCACATCATATAAACGGCGTCAGGTGTCGGGCGTCAGGCGTGAGGCGTAATAGAACCAGTTGCCTGAAGCCTGAAGCCTGAAGCCTGAAGCCTGATGCCTGATGCCTATTTCTTCCCAAACAGCGCTTCGAGTACACCGTAATTTATTTTGCACTTTTCAAACTTCACATTTTCTGCTAATTCCATAAAAGTTGCAGTTGCCTCTTCAACAGTGGGTTTTGCCCCTTTACCTGTCCAATATTCGACAATTTTCTGGTAACCGGCCGGTTTGGGAATAGTCATCAGGCTACTCTCCGAACCGATTTTTTTAATTGTCCACCATGACCAGCCAATGTTGTTATTTTCAAACAAATTCACAGCGGCCCGGAACCATTCATTATTGTTTTCACCAGATTCTCCCATCCAGAGCGGCACATCAAATTTCTCCCTCATGTCAAGATACTGCTGAATCGTTTCAACTGTAGTCGGATTCCAGTATTTATGAAAACTATATACCATATTCTTATCCCAGGGCGGTGTTAGTCCGGTATAATCATTTGCAAATTTGTTTCCCTCAATGAAAATTATATGTTTATCGTTAGTCCTTCTGATTTCTTCACATATTGCAGAAAAGAGTTTTTTAAGGGGTTCATTACCTTCAAGCTTATAATTGGTTTCGTTGATAAGATCATAACCTCCAATCCATTCTTCATCCTTATATCTTTCCGCAAGCTTTTTCCATAGAGCTATTGTTTTCTTCTGATTTGCTTCACTCTGCCATAACCTTGGTTTGAGAGTGTCTATGTCAGCAATGGGTCTGTCATTTCCTTGTCCGCCTGGCGTGGCATGAAGATCGAGAATCAGGTATATTTTATTTTTCCGGCACCATGAGAGAAGGTTATCAGTCATTTTAAATCCGGTTTCCAACCAGGTATTTTGTCCGGGAACAGGTTCTTTTTCAATCGGAAGGGTGAAGAGATTGTAATGCATGGGCAATCGTATTGAATTAAATCCCCATTTTTTAAGAGTCTCGATATCCTTCTCTGTTATCATATTACTAAGAAAAAGCCTGTAGAATTCATCACAATTCTTCTGTCCTATTAATGCGCTTATCTTTGATTTTATTTCAGTTTGGGTGCCGGCAGCATCAGAGAGCTGAAACATATATGGTTCCTGAAGCATCCAGCCGCCAAGACCAATGCCTCTGAGCAGGACATTCTCACCCTTTTCATTTACAATTTGCTTTCCTTCAGCTTTAAGAAAACCCTGGCTAAAGGCATTCTTTACAGGTAATAAAAAGAATAACAGAATAGTAAAAACTATAATTCTTTGTTTTAATTTTTTCATCGTATTAAATTTTTTTATTAATTATAAAACCAGTAACAAGCAACAAGCACCCGGCACCAATCATAAAATTCCTTTATCAATCAGCCTGGTAATTTCAGTACCTGCCATCAGGAATCCACCGACACCATATACCTCAGTCATCTCCTTTGTAACACTTTTGGGATCGGCGCCGATAGGTTGAATGAATCCCACTTTTCCATCAGGCCATACTGACGTAACCATTGATTTCCAACCCTTTATAATTGCAGGCAAATATGTTGACCTGTCGAGATATCCGTTATTTACACCCCAGGCCATGCCAAAAACAAAGAAAGCCGTGGCGCTCATTTCAGGATTAGGATAGCTGGCCGGATCGAGAAGACTTGCATGCCAGAATCCGTCAGGGGATTGTAATATAAGGAGTTTAGCAGCCATTTTCTTGTAAATATTCACAAAATAATCCTTATGCTCATACTTTGCAGGAAGTTCTCTTATAATGATTGGTAAACCGGCAAATACCCAGCCGTTACCACGTCCCCAAAATACTTTTGCCCCATTCGCCTCCTTTCTGGTGAAATAATTTGAATCCCTGTAATAGAGGTCTTCGTCCTTATCGTAAAGATAATCAGTGGTTGCCTTATATTCTTTATACATGAAATCAAGGTACTTTTTCTTACCTGTCACATTGGCCATTTTCGCCCAGACCGTGGGTCCCATGAAGAGAGCATCGCACCACGACCAGCGCTGGGTAGCCCAGTAATCCTTTGTGTTTTCAAATTTCAGGTCGCCTGTAGCCGGGTCTTTGATGATCCTATCGAGATATTCTTTCATAGGTTTGATCATCTTTTTATCCTTATACTTACGAAATAACTCAATATAAGTCTGGCCTACACAATAATCATCAGCATGATATCTTCCAAGCGGATTCGTTCTGACCATATATGACCAGCCATTTTTCTCAGAAATTCCCTTCAGCCATTCAAAATATGAATTATCTCCTGCAATAGCAGCCCATTCCACCATACCAGCATAAAGCGCACCGTTTGTCCAGTCAGCAAGGTCGTGCGTAAGAGGAGTTTTCACTTGCCAGTCTGCCACAGCTTTGAGTACAGTTTTAATATCTGCTTTATTTATATCTGAATTAAATGCAGAAGTTTTTTGCTCCTGGGAAAAAACTGAAATAGAGCACAATAACATTACAGCTGACAGAATTCGTTTATGCGTTCTCATATAAGGCGATTTTAATGGATTGATTTAAGGGTTCAAATACATCTGATTTAGTAAAATCAGTTGCTTGTTGATTGTTGCTTGTTAATTGTTAACCGTAATTCGGGCTTTTTGCAATTCACTTTTAAACTTTACAACCAGCAGCCAGCAACCAGTAACCAGCACCCAGTATCTTTCTTCACTTTTGTATTTTTGCTTTTGTCTTTTATCTTCTGATATTTCTTGATTAATTGAATAGTAATTTATAATTTCGTGATCGTTAACGACACAATAATTTTCAAATTTAGAAAATTTTATAATCTCTTTTAAGATATGAAACCATTTATTCATGAGAATTTTCTTCTTGGTAATAATACAGCTGAGAAACTTTATCATATGTACGCTGTAAATCAGCCAATTATTGATTTTCATTGCCACCTTTCACCCGCATTTATAGCTGAAGATCATCAATTTACCAATCTTACGCAGGCCTGGCTGGAGGGTGATCATTATAAATGGCGTGCTATGCGTACGAACGGAATAAGCGAAAAATATTGCACAGGTAATGGTTCTGATGAAGAGAAATTCAAAAAATGGGCAGAAACAGTTCCTGCAACAGTCGGAAATCCGCTTTATCACTGGACTCATCTCGAACTGGCAAGGTATTTCAATATAACTGAACTTCTTTCTCCGACTACAGCTGCTGGTATTTATGAGAAAGCCTCTGCCATGTTACAGTCAGAAGAGTTCAGTACGAGATCAATGCTGCGCAAAATGAAAGCTGAGGTCGTATGTACGACTGATGACCCCACGGATAATCTTGAATATCATAAGAAGCTTAAAAACTCTTTCGATCTGAAAACTCTTCCTACTTTTCGTCCCGATAACGTTATAAAAACAGAGGATCCTGAGAAATTCAAAGCATATATCCTGAAGCTTGAACTTGCAGCCGGAACTCAGATCCGAAATTTTGAGTCTCTTATTGAAGCGTTGGATAAGAGACACAAGTTCTTTCATGATATGGGAGGAAGATTATCGGATCATGGTCTTGATCGGTTTTATTTTTCCACCTTCACGTCAGTTGAAATTGAAAGAATTTTTAAAAATCTGCGTAATGGAGAGATTATTTCATTAGAAGAAACTGAAAAATACAAGACAGCTGTTATGCTCGAACTATGCAAACTTAATCATAAAAGAGACTGGACGCAGCAGTTTCATGTCGGTGCAATGAGAAATAATAATGCACGGATGTTCAGGCAAACGGGCCCTGATACCGGTTGGGATTCCATAGGTATCGCACAGGATCCTATGAAAATATCGAAGTTTCTAAGTGAACTTGATAATAATGAGCAGCTTGCCAAAACGATTCTTTATAATCTTAATCCTGCCGATAATGAGATGATGATTACAATGGCCGGGAATTTTAACGACGGTTCATCTGCAGTAAAAGTTCAATATGGAGCTGCATGGTGGTTTCTGGATCAGAAATGCGGGATGGAAAAGCATCTCAGTGATCTGGCAGCTCTCGGTCTGCTAAGAAGATTTATCGGAATGGTAACCGATTCACGAAGCTTCCTCTCCTACCCCAGGCACGAATATTTCAGGCGCCTGGTATGTAATTATATTGGAGAAGAAGTTGAAAAGGGACTAATTCCTGATGAAGAGGATATACTGAAACCTATTATTGAAGGAATATCCTATAAAAACGCAAAAGAGTATTTCGGATTCTAATACATTATATATGAACGAATTAAATCTAAAAGATAAAGTAGCTGTTATAACTGGCGGAGCGGGTATTATTTGCTCAACTATGGCTAAATCACTTGCGGCTCTGAGTGTAAAAACCGTAATACTCGACCTCAATAAAGAAGCAGCAGCTGAAGTTGCCAGACATATTGAAAAAGAGTTTAGTACGCCATCTATCGGAGTCTCAGCCAGTGTTCTTGACAAAGCTTCCCTGGAAGATGCAAAGAAAATTATTCATGAAAAGTTCGGTCCTATTGATATCCTGATAAATGGTGCCGGAGGCAACTCTCCGGCTGCTACAACCAAGGTTGAGAAAATGGAAGGAACAGATGAAGAAAATCTTGAAGAGACATTTTTCGGACTTCAAATTGAAGGATTCGATAAGGTATTTGATCTGAACTTTAAAGGAACACTCATTCCAACGATGGTTTTCGCGACTGACCTTGTAAAGAAAAAATCAGGAGTCATAATAAACATTTCTTCAATGAACTCATACAGGCCCCTGACAAAGATTGCGGCATATTCCGCAGCGAAAGCTGCCATAAATAATTTCACACAATGGCTGGCAGTTCATTTTTCAAAAACCGGAGTCAGAGTTAATGCAATAGCACCCGGCTTTCTTCTTACAAATCAGAACAGATTTCTTTTAATAGATGAAAAAACCGGAGGACTTACTGCCAGAGGAAAGAAAATAATTAACGGCACACCTATGGAACGCTATTGTGTGCCTGAAGAATTAACCGGCACACTAATCTATCTTGTCTCTGACCTTTCTAAATTTGTTACGGGTGTAGTTATACCTGTTGACGGGGGGTTTAGTGCCTATTCAGGAGTTTAGCTACTGGGTTCTTGGTACTAGTTACTGGGTGCTGGGTGCTGGGCAGGAGAACCAGCAACCAGCAACCAGTAACCAGAAACAACAACCAGATAATGATAATAAAGTAATAAAACACAGTATATAATCAAAAGAATCATGGCAAAGAATGTAATTGTCGCCCAGTCAGGAGGACCATCGCCGGTAATTAACAGTTCTTTACGGGGGATAGTAGAGACATGCAGGATGTTTCCTGAAAAATTCGGAAAGGTATATGGAGGTTGGCACGGGATTGAGGGGGTTTTGAATGAGGAGCTTCTTGACCTTTCATCTCAGAATGAAGAAGAGATAGCACTTTTGAGAAATACTCCTGCTGCAGGAAGTATCGGTACCTGCCGATATAAGCTTAAAGATAAGCAACAAAAAGATTTCCAGAGGATAATGGAAGTCTTTAAAGCTCATAATATAGGATACTTTTTCTATATAGGTGGCAATGATTCGCAACATACCGCCTTTAAGGTCAGCGAACTGGCAAAAACGAAAGGGCTCGATCTTATTGCTGTCGGAGTGCCAAAAACAATTGATAATGATGTGGGTGACAATGATTTTAAACTTATTGATCACACACCGGGCTATGGAAGTGTTGCACGATACTGGTCGCATATCATTCAGAACGCCAATGAAGAAAATATGGGCTCAGCTCCTGCTGATCCTGTATTGGTTATCCAGGCAATGGGTCGGAAAATAGGCTATATTCCAGCGGCTGCAAGACTTGCTGATCCGGAAAGAAATATGCCTTTGCAGATCTATATGGCTGAATCAAATGTATCTATTGATAATCTTGTTGATAATGTCAATGACCAGTTGAAAAAGGATGGCAGGTGTATAGTTGTTGTAAGTGAAGGATTTGATGTTGGCGGAATAGGTGAAGTAAAAGATGCATTTGGCCATACATCTTTTGGATCGAGTCAGAATTCGGTATTTCAGACTATCGTTAATTATCTGAATAACAAAGGATTAAAAGCCAGGGGTGCGGCAAGGGGTCAGGTTATGGGAACTGATCAGCGTCACACAACTGCCTATGCATCAATTGTCGACCTCGATGAAGCTTATAAAGTAGGACAGAAAGCTGTTGAAATTGCGTTATATGAAGGTAATGGCTGGATGGCTACTATTCTCAGAGAACCCGGGTTTATTTATAATGTAAGGTACGATAAGGTTCCGCTGGAGAAAGTTGCTCTTTCCGAAAGAACATTTCCTGAAAAATGGATTTCCGGGAGTCGTTACGATGTGACTGATGAATTTCTTGCATATGTCAGACCTCTGATCGGAGAAGACTGGCCTTCAGTGCCCATAATTAACGGAAGGCAGAGGTTCGCCAGGCTTGAAATGAAATTTGCCGACAAAAAATTACATGATTATAAACTTGAAGCATACGAAAAGCTATAACTTACGATCATAAGTCTTTTTTACTTTTGACTTTTGACTTTTGCCTTTCGACTTTTTACTTTTGACTTTTTTTATTATGAATCCACAGGAACAGTTACTAGCCTTAAAACCGGAGAAGGATTTTTTTATTGGAATAGATTCCGATGGCTGCGCTTTTGATACAATGGAGATAAAACAAAAAGAGTGCTTCTGCCCTAATTTCATAAAATACTTCAGAATGCAGCCTGTTTCGAAATATGCCCGTGAAACCTGGGAGTTTGTAAACCTGTATTCAACTAACAGGGGATGCAACCGTTTTCTGGCAGTAAATGAAACGCTCAGGCTTCTTGCAAACCGTCCCGAAATGGAAGCCAGAAATTTCAAAGTTCCTTCAGCTGCCCCGCTTATTGAGTGGACAAAAAAAGAAACCAGGCTTGGGAATCCGACATTGAAAAAATATGCTGCAGAAGTAAATGATCCATTCATTACACAGACACTAGAATGGTCATTGAAAGTAAATGAAGATATCGAAAAAATGGTATTCGGAATAACTCCCTTTCCATTCGTAAAAGAATGTCTGGAGAAATTAAAACCTATGGCTGATGCAATGGTCGTTTCACAAACTCCGTTTGAAGCCCTGAAACGTGAATGGGAAGAAAACAGGATCGATCATTATCTGAAGATGATAGCCGGACAGGAACATGGAACAAAGTCGGAACATCTGAAATATGCTGCAAAGGGTAAGTATCCTGATGATAAGATTCTTATGATCGGCGACGCAAATGGCGATCTGAAGGCTGCCAAAACAAACGGAGTCCTATTCTTTCCTATA
>Ga0302284_1000322_pt1 | contig 23046 bp, 22 predicted proteins | sample III_Fen_E2_1_FD_198760 | JGI IMG/M metagenome (GOLD analysis project Ga0302284, IMG submission 198760) | Peat permafrost microbial communities from Stordalen Mire near Abisko, Sweden - III_Fen_E2_1 | ecosystem: Environmental > Terrestrial > Soil > Wetlands > Permafrost | place: Sweden: Abisko...
GGAATAATTTTTTAAATAAATACGGTTATATTAATAGTTCTTGTTTTTCTCCCAACGGTTGTTATTTGGATATTACAGAACAAACACCTTTAAATGTAATTAGAGCTTGTGCTTCACCATGTACTCTTATGTATTTTGATCCAACAGCTCATTATAATGAATTTTATACATATCGTCCTGATTTTGGTACAGTTAGTACCTTTAGAAGAACAATTACTATGAGTATAAATCCAACAAATATAAATGAACTTTTAGTTACAGTTACTGTTAATTGGAAAAATGGTAATTTATCTAGATCTAGATCTTTAAATGAAAGTATTTTGAATTGGCAGAATTAATTAAAAATAAATGAAATCTTTAAATAAAACAAAAGAAAAAGGTTATGCGATTTTATTTACAATTGTTATTGTTGGAGTTATTTCAATGATTGCAGTAGGATTAGCAAATCTGTCTTATAAACAATTGTTACTATCTTCTGTTGCTAAAGATTCTCAAATATCTTTTTATCAAGCAGATACAGCTTCAGAGTGTGGTCTGTATGCAGATAATGTTATGACAGGAGGAATTGATTCGTTACCTGCTGGTTGGGTTTGTGGTGGACAAACTTTAACAAAAACAACCTTAGCTACTAATAAGTATTTATTAGCAGACCCAGCAGCTAATCCTTTAAATCCTTGTTTTGAGGTGATAATAGACAAAACAGCTATTCCTATTAAAATACAAGGTATGGGTTATAATCTTTGTGATAAAAGTAATTTAAGAACAGTTCAGCGTGAACTTGATGTTACTTATGGAAATTAGTTTTTATGAATAAAAATGAGATTAAAAACCGAATAAAAAAACTTCGGGATGAAATTTCCTTACTTCAGGTTAAATACCACGAAGAAGATAATTCAAATGTATCAGATGAAATTTACGACTCACTTGTACGCGAATTAAGAGACCTTGAAAATAAACATCCAGACTTAAAAATAGAATCAAATTCACCTCTTGAAAGAATTGGTGGTAAACCACTAGAATCTTTTAAAAAGATAAAACATGAAATCAGGATGACTAGTCTTAATGATGTTTTTTCTGATGAAGAGGTTTATGATTGGGAAAAAAGAATAAAAAAGATTTTAAATAAAGATTTTTCATATTTTTGTGAATTAAAATTAGATGGTCTTTCCGCTTCTCTTGTTTATGAAAAAGGTATTTTTACAAGAGGTGCAACGAGAGGGGATGGTTTTGTAGGTGAAGATATTACAGAAAATCTAAAAATGATAAATACTATTCCTTTGAAATTAATTCCACCATATGATGATTATATGGAAATTCGTGGAGAAGTTGTTATGAGAAAAAGTGTATTGGTAAATTTAAATAAAGAACAAGAAAAATTAGGAAAACCAACATTTGCTAATACTAGAAATGCTGCAGCTGGTAGTATTAGACAGTTAGATTCTAGTGTTGTAAAAAGTCGTAATCTTGATTTTTTTGCTTGGGATATAGCAAAAATGTCTTCTTCATTCTTGAATCATTCAGAAGAACATCAAATGCTTAGAAGTATGGGCTTTCAGGTTTCTAAATATGAAAAGAAAACAAAAAATATAAAAGATATATTTGGTTTTATTGAAGATATTGGCAAAAAGAGAGATAGTTTACCTTATGGAACTGATGGTATGGTTATATCAGTAGATGAATTAGAGTATCATGATATTCTTGGTGTTGTTGGTAAGGCTCCTAGATATATGGTGGCTTATAAATACAAAGCAGAAAGGGCTACAACAATAGTTACTGATATTACTGTAAATATTGGACGCACAGGAGCTGTTACTCCTCTTGCACACTTTACTCCAACATTAGTTGCTGGTTCTACTGTTTCAAAAGCAACCCTTCATAATATGGATCAGATTGACCGTTTGGATATTCGTATTGGTGATACTGTTGTTATACAAAAAGCGGGAGATGTAATCCCTGAGGTAGTTGAAGTTCTGTTGACTATGAGAACAGGAAAAGAAAAGAAATTTAAAATGCCAGAATTTTGTCCTGTGTGTAATTCTAAAATAGAGAGAAAAGAAACTCAAAATGAACAAAGTACTGCATCTGTTGCATTTTATTGTATAAATAAAAATTGCCCAGCTAGAAACAGGAGAGGTATGCAACATTTTGTAAATATATTTGAAATATATACTATTGGTCCTAAGATTTTAGATAGATTAAAGGATGAAGGCTTGATAAGTGATGTTGCAGATTTATTTACTCTTGAAAAATCAGATCTTTCTGGGCTTGAGAGGTTTGGTGAAAAATCAGCAGAGAATATTATTTCATCTGTTGATTCACATAAAAGGGTTTTACTTTGGAGATTTATTTATGCCCTTGGAATCATTCATATAGGGGAGCAGACTTCACGAGACTTAGCTAATAAATTTGAAAGTTTAGATAATTTAATAAAAGCAAGTAAAGAAGAAATAAATAGCATAGAAAATATTGGTCCTGCAGTTTCAGAAAGTATTTTTGAATTTTTCAGAGACAAATCAAACCTTGTTCTTATTGATAAACTTTTAAAGAATGGCGTATCTATTTATCATGAGAAAATTAAAAGAGGGGTTTTATTTGGAAAAACTTTTGTTTTAACTGGAACTCTTTCAGAAATGTCTCGAGAAGAAGCAAAAAAGAAAATTATAGAAAATGGTGGTAGTGTTTCATCTTCTGTATCATCTAAAACAAGCTATGTTTTAGCAGGGGAGAACCCTGGTAGTAAATACTCTGATGCTCAAAAGAATGGGGTTAAAATAATTTCAGAAAAAGATTTTTTGAATATGATATAAAATATAATATTATTTTATATATATACCCCCAGATAGGGGCTTAGCCCCTATCTGGGGGTATATTTGTAATGGTTATTTAAAAACATTTAAAAATATGCTATTCTAGATATATGAAACTAGAAGATGTTAAAAAGTTAGCCGATATGGCTCGTATAGATATGAGTGATAGTGAGATGGAAGGAATTGCAAAAGATTTTGATTCTATTTTGGCGTATGTTGGTCAAGTTCAAGAAGTTTCAAAATCAGAAGGTACTCAATCCTCTGCGCTTACTCAAGAAGATTATTTTTTAAATAATGTTATGAGAGACGATGTTGTTACAAATAAAGAAGGGGAATACACAGAAAAGATTTTAAGTAATGCTCCAGATACAGAAAATGGATTTTTAAAAGTTAAAAAAATACTATAATAAAATGAAAATAAATTTAAAAGATTTAACAATTGAAGAGACTCATAATCATTTTAAAAATGGTGATTTTACTGTTCGTGAATTAGTAGATGCTTATTTAGAAGTAATTAAAGAAAAGAATCCAGATATCAATGCTTATTTAGAAGTTTACAGTGATTTAGATATTCAAATATCAAAAGCAGAAGAAATATTTAAAAATGGAACTGATACTTTAATGACAGGTATTCCAATTTCCATAAAAGATAATATGCTTTTTGATGGTCATGTTGCTTCTGCTTCTTCTAAAATTCTTGGTGGGTATAAAGCTACTTATGATGCAGGAGTTATTAAACAATTAAAAAAACAAGGAACTATTTTCTTAGGTAGAACAAATATGGATGAATTTGCTATGGGTTCTTCTACTGAAACAAGTGCTTATGGAAATACTAAAAATCCATTAGATACAGCTCGTGTACCAGGAGGTTCCTCAGGTGGTGCAGTATCTTCTGTCGCTATGGATGGAGCTATGGCGGCACTGGGAAGTGATACAGGCGGTTCTATTCGTCAGCCAGCAGCTTTTACAGGATTAGTAGGATTAAAGCCAACATATGGAGCAGTTTCAAGATTTGGTATTATTTCTATGGCTAGTTCTTTGGATCAGGTTGGTCCATTAGGTAAAACAGTTAGAGATGTAGAAATTATTTTCAATGCTATAAATGCATATGATAGACTTGATTCTACTTCAATTCCATTAGAAAAAAGAAAAATTTCAAATCCGTCAAAACCAAAAAGAATAGGTGTTCCCAAAGAATTTTTATCTGGTGATGGAATAGAAAAAGAAGTTTTACAGAATTTTGAAGAAAGTTGTCAGAAATTAAAAAATGAAGGATATGAACTCGTAGATGTTTCATTGCCTCTTATTAAATATTCACTTGCTGTTTATTACATACTTATGCCAGCAGAAGTTTCAAGTAATCTTGCTCGTTATGATGGTATTCGTTATGGTTTACATGAAGAAGGGGATAAACTTCTAGATATTTATACAAAGAGTCGTGGTAAGGGTTTTGGTAAAGAAGTTCGTAGAAGAATATTACTAGGTACATATATTCTTTCTCATGGATATTACGATGCTTATTACAATACAGCAGTTAGAGTTCGTCATGCTATTAAAAATGAATTAGCAAATATTTTTCTAAATGTTGATGCTATTATTACACCAACATCACCATGTTTACCATTCAAATTTAATGAAAAAATAGAAGACCCAATAGCAATGTATATGTCAGACTTATTTACTGTTCCAGCAAATATTGCAGATATACCAGCTATTTCTATTCCTTCAGGTAAAAATGCAAATGGTCTACCATTCAGTCTTCACATAATGGCTCCTTATCTTAGAGAAGATATTCTCTTTGCTATTGGAAAAGATTTCGAAAAATAATATATAATAAATAAATGCAACCAAACGTAGTACAACAAGCTGTAACAAAACCTCTATTTGATCCTTCTTATTTAAGTTTGGAGTATATTTTTGGGAAGATTTTAGATTATATTCAGCCTACACTTAATATCATTTTGAATCCTCATACATGGTCTGTTATTGGAATAGTATCTTCTCTTTTTTCTCTTATCTTTATTATAATAATTATTTTTTGTCTTGTTCGTATGTTTGAAATTCAAGCTTATGACAAAATGGAAATAAAACATGAAATTCACGAAGCATTATTGAGAGATAAAGAAAAAGCTCGTAATGAAAATCAACGATGGAATTATATTATTACATTAGTAGAAAGTCCTAATGAATCAGATTGGAGAATGGCAATACTTGAAGCTGATAGTTTCTTGGAAGAAGTTTTAAGAGAAAAAGAAATGACAGGAGACACAGTAGCTGAACTTTTAGAATCCGCAAAATCAAATGGTTACGCTTCAATTCAAAATGCTTGGGATGCTCATATTATTAGAAATAAAATTGCACATGAAGGTTCTGAATATCCAGTATCTCAGATTGAAGGACGCCGTGTTATTAAAATGTTCCAAAATTTCTTTGAAGAATTAAAAGTTATATAAATAAAAAAAATAGACGTTGGACGTCTTTAAAGACGTCCAACGTCTATTTTTTTATGTATTATAGACCGGACCATGATTACATTTCTTGACCTCGACTAAAATTTTAATAAAAAGAAGTCGACCGGAATCTTTCGCCCTACGGTCGCGGGTACTTTTCAATTTGCAAAGCAAATAATGAAAAGTCTTTCAAGTTCCGGACGCAAGCAAAGCAGTTTGCTTGCTTCTCCCGCGCATAAAGAAAAAACTCCCAAGGGAGTTTTTTCTTTATGCGCGGTCGACCGGACTTGAACCGGCAACCTCTCGCGTGACAGGCGAGTGCTCTAACCAGTTGAGCTACAACCGCATTTCTATTTATACTATCTCACTACTTTCTTAAATTACCATAAAATAGAAAAAATATCTATCTTATTGTGTCGACGACAGGAGTTGCACCTGTGACCTGGCGCTTATGAAACGCCCGCTCTCACTAACTGAGCTACGTCGACATTTTCGGTTTTAGAGACATATTTTTAGGCATGTCACTTGCCGAAATTGTTGCGGGACTTGGAATCGAACCAAGGTCTTAAGGTTATGAGCCTTACGAGATACCATTTCTCTATCCCGCTATAATTAACTTTCAAACAAAACATTATATCTAGATAGGATAAGCTCATAACCTAGGTTATTCGCTCTAATATTCCTTTCGGAGATACCATTTCTCTATCCCGCTATAATTAACTTCCTTAAAAACTATTAAATTTAATAGAAAAACCTATTTATCTAATATTTGCTTATAATAACCCGAAATTGAAAATTTTGCAATTATTTGACTTATTTAATATAAATAAGCTCTTCATTAAGAGTTCATTTTAAAAATGCTATACTTTTAATGTAATGAAAATATTGATTGTGGAAGACAGTAAAAAATTAGCAGAAAACCTAAAGCAGGGTCTAACCCAAGAGGGGTATGCTGTTGATTTAATAGAGGACGGAGTTATTGCAGAGGATCGTATATTGATGAATAGAGATGAATATGATCTTATTATTCTAGATAGAATGTTGCCATCAAAGGACGGGGTATCTATCTGTAATAGCTGGAGAGATAATGGAGTTATTATTCCCATATTAATGCTGACAGCTTTAAGTACGACAGAAGATAAAGTTCTAGGGCTTGATGCTGGTGCAGATGATTATCTTACTAAGCCATTTGCCTTCAAAGAATTATTAGCTCGTATTCATGCACTTTTAAGACGACCAAAGCAATCTATCCCATCTGTTTTAATGTCTGGTAATATTAATATAAATACAACAACTAGAATTGTTACTTATAAAAATAAACAAATATCTCTGACCCTTAAGGAATTTATGGTATTAGAATATTTTATGAGAAATGTAAATAAAGTAATAACTCGTGACGAACTTTATTCACATGCTTGGGATTTTGTAGATTCATCATTTAGTAATACTGTCGATGTTCATATAAAAAATTTAAGAAAAAAATTTAATGACAATTCAAAAATTATACAAACAATTCGTGGAATCGGTTACAAAATGGAAAGCAAATAATAAGACTGATGAGTTTTTTAGTGCTAGAGTTAAGCTTACATTTTATTATTCTCTTACAGCAGTAATTATTTTAGGTGCTTCAAGTGTTATGCTTTATAACACTATTTTGTCTAATCTAAATCAATCAATCTTAGATAGTATTCCAGATGTTAGTATTTCTCAGGCTATTGTAGACATAGCTCAGGATATATTATTGAATCGTTTCCTAACAATAGATATTCTTATTATCTTTTTAGTTGTTGTTTTGGGGTTTTTACTTACAAGAAAAACACTTGCTCCTATTAAGGCTAATATGCAGAAACAAAAAAGATTTATTGCAGATGCTTCACATGAGCTTCGTACTCCTATTGCTGTAATAATTTCTGGTCTTGAAGTAAATCTTAATAATAAAAATCTAACTTTAGAAAGTGCAAAGAAAACAATGGAAGATACTTTGTCTGAGATGAGAGAATTCTCCAAGCTCAGTAGTAATTTATTAGATATTTCAAAATATGATACACCAATAAAAACAGAGTATGAACCAATAAAGATTAATGAATTATTAAAATCTATAATAGAAAAAAATAAGATCATTATAAAAGATAGGGGACTAAAGATTGAAACAAGAATAGATTCTGATGCAGTTATTGATGGTAACAAGATAGAATTAGAGAGAGTTTTTTATAATATTTTAGACAATGCTATTAAATACAACAAGACCGACGGAAACATATTTGTTTCTGATAAAGTTTCATTAAATAAATACATTGTAACAATCAGTGATGATGGTTGTGGTATTTCAAAAGATATTATAAATAAAATATTTGATTCATTCTTTCGTGGAGATATATCTAGAAATACAGCAGGAGCTGGCTTAGGGTTAACGATTTCAAAAAAAATTATTGAAAATCATAAGGGTACTATATCTATAAAAAGCCAAGAAAATAAAGGTACAAGTGTAATAATATCACTTCCTATATCTTCATAATAACTTCATTTAAAAAAGATATTATAAATAGACATCATTGGTCAATGGTGTATTAGTTAAATATAATTATTAATTTTTATAAATTTATTATGAAATATAAAAAACAAATCGTAACTGGTGCTCTTGCTTTCTCATTGTTAATCGGTGGTTCTAATGTGTTTGCTGCAACACCTCAAGATCTAGGTATTAAAAGTACACAACCAGCAGCTCAACAAAAACAAAGTAAGGTTGCTAAAACTGTAAAAAGTAAAAAAGAAAATACTGTAGTTGGTACAGTATCAGCTATAAATTCTGACGGTTTTACAATAGAAGTAAAAAACATAAAGACAAAAGCTGTTTCATCTGTTGATGTTAAGACAGATACATCAACTGTATATCACAAGAATGGAGCAGTTGCTTCAGCTTCTGATTTAGCTGTTGGTCAAAAGGTAACAGCCATAGGTTCTCTAGATAAAACAACAAATATTCTAACTTCAAAACAAGTAAGAATGATTACTAAAACTGTTAAGGCTAGTGTAGTTAAAAAAGAAGTAAAAAAGACAACTGATACAAAAGCTGCTCAATAAAATTCTTTAAATAAAATCCCCACTATATAGTGGGGATTTTATTTAATTTAGAATTGAAAATGTAGTCTTATTATAGTAAGATGGTGGCTATGCCGTCATAGCTTAGTGGCAAAGCACTCCCTTGGTAAGGGAGAGAGCGTGAGTCCGATTCTCACTGACGGCTCCAAAAGACACCTGAGTGTCTTTGACGTGAGAATCGGAAAGCTTTTCGATGTATATGAGAAATTACTATTTTGAATATACCGAAAAGGTGTACTGCTCCTGTAAGGAGAGATTCTCACTGACGGCTCCAAAAGACACCTGAGTTAGTTATTCTGAAATTTCTATCTTAGTTTCAGGTGTTATCTTTTTAATTAGTGACAACATATCTTCTTTTTTTATAGCAATACATCCTTTTGTGTATTGCATATTTTCTTTTATAAGATGTATGAATATAGCACTTCCTTTATTTGGTATTGCTGGTTTATCATTGTATCCAATTACTATTACTATGTCATAGAGTTCATCATCTCTCCATAGATTTTCGTGACTTCCAGAGAAGGGGAGTTTGGTAATAGTATTGTATTCTGGTATTTGTGAATCATCACACCAAATATCATCTTGAGATATGGGGGTAGATTCTATTTTTGTTTCTAATTTTTCAATACGGTCATTTCTGTAATATATTTTTCTTATAGGAAAAGTTCCTGTTGGTGTTTTCCAGTCTCCCTCTATTTTATTTTCTGTAACTCCGTCTCTTCCAAAAATACAAAAAAAAGAGATCCCATCGTATGATAGTAATCTCTTTTTATAATTTACATGAATTTCCATTGGTATATTTTACCTCAATTGTTTAATTAAGGTAAGGGTGCCAGTAGAATCCTTGTACAGGAGCTTTCTTTTTTATGCCTTTATCAAGGCCTGTGTAATGCAAAGGGTGTTCTCCTGGCATACCTAATGAGCTTCTGTTTGACACTGCCTGTGAATCACCAATATAAAAACCTAAGTGTTTATGTGATGTTCCATCTTCATGGACAGATCCCCAGACAACAACACAACCAACTTTGGGTTGTGAGATTTTAAACCAACCAAACTGTTCCATAGCAAATAATGTTCCGTCTACTGTAAAATGTGCTCTGTCCATCAATCCATGCAAAAGCATTATTGATGATGCAAAGTATGCACAAGATAAGTCACCGTTTTTAAGAACATCTTTACCTGTTTCGTCCAGATAGTTTCGGAAAAGTTGAGTCCCGATACTGTTTCGGATACTCAACAAAAAATTTTGTTTTTTCATAAGAACTATATTAAATTTGTTTTTTATAGAATACCATAATAATATCATTGTGTCAAAAATAATAATTTATTATGAATTTTTTATAAATGTTATTATGTATCTTGTATTTTAGCCGATGTAGCTTAGTTGGTAGAGCAGTCCCTTCGTAAGGGAAAGGTCGCCAGTTCGATTCTGGCCTTCGGCTCATCTTTCTTGATATTCATATGTATTTGGTAGACGTTGGACGTCTACCAAATATGAACCCTTGTAAAATAAAGCTCTGCGGGTACCCGACAACCGGAATCTTAGACGTTGGACGTCTGAAAGTCTTTTGACAAATATGATTATTTATGGTATCGTATAGGTAAGTTAAATAAATTGTTCTATAAAATAAAACAGAAGAAATGGTTAATAAAAATGTTAAATCAGCCTATGCAGATGGCCACTTAGCTTCCAGTTGGGAGTATCCAAAAAATTTCAAAATTTCAAGCATTGATTATCAAATACAGATGATCGAAAAAATGTTTGATATAGATGGCTCTCAAGCGAGAGAGTATATCGAAGAAAAGTTTGGTACCGATGATTTGAAGAAAAAGGAAAATTCTGAAAATTTATTAAGAAGTTTTGTCCCAGAAGATTTTGTTGGTAATGTTGAATGGTATGCCTTTCCAAAAATTTCAGTTTTAGGAAAAAAGTATTTCCCAGATGTTACTGATTATGCAATTTTGTATTACGAGGTTACTAAGTTAGTTTATAAAAAACTAAATAGCACTCGTACTATCAGTATTCAAAAAAAAGTAGAACAATTGTCTCTAAGACAAGTAAAACGGACTATGAAATTTCTTGAAATGATAGAATCACAACAAAAAGGAGATATTATTCTTATTGCTTGCCAGCACGGAATTTGTAGAAGAGGGGAATCTGTTGCTTATGCATCTAATAATTTCTTTCAAAACGAATTTGGTATTTGTGCTTTTGGGGCTGCTTGTATGGCTCTCACTAATCCAAGTCGCTATGCTCAGTTTGATGAACTCGACAGTATTTGTCCGGGGACTGAATATTCTGAGGATGGAGGAAAGGATTATAACCTTTCGGTTATGGTGAACTTTCTTTTGGGAAAGAGTAAGATTTTAGAAATTGATTTTATAAGCAAAAAATATTGTTATGCTTATCGTGGTCAAATTACTGGTTTTGCTCCTTCTATCGTCTAATGTGTCTAAACACTAATTCACAAATGGTTGTCTACTTCGTAGACAACCATTTTTTTTATTTCAAATTTCTTAATATTTTTACATTTTGGTATGATAGATAAATGGCACAAGATACAGAAGAAATAAAAAAAGAAATAGAAAATCTTGAAAATCAGATGTCTTTGGGTAGTTTTTGGGATGACAAGATAAAAGCTCAGAGTGTAATAAAGAAAATAGCAGAACTTCGTGATGAACTTTTAGGTACAGAAAAATACGACAAAGGAAATGCAATTCTAAATATATTGTCTGGAGCAGGAGGGGATGATGCCGAAGATTTTTCTTCTATGCTTTTGCATATGTATATAAAATACATAGAGAGACGAGGCTGGCAGATCAATCTTATTCATGAAAACAAAAATGATGTCGGTGGCTATAGAAATATTTCAATAGAGGTTGTTGGTAAAAATGCCTATGGAACCCTAAAGAATGAATCAGGTGTTCATCGTCTTGTTCGTATTTCTCCCTTTAATGCAAAATCACTTCGTCATACATCCTTTTCCCTTGTGGAAGTGGTGCCAAAACTACAGGCAAATGATTCAACTATCGAAATCCCCCCAGAAGACCTTAGAATTGAATTTTCTAAGTCAGGTGGTCCTGGCGGACAGAATGTAAACAAGAGAGAAACAGCTGTTCGTCTTATTCACATACCCACCAATCTATCTGTTCATGTAACAACAGAGCGTTCTCAGGAGCAAAATCGTGAGAGAGCTATAGAAATACTCAAAGGAAAGCTATATAAGAAGAGAGAAGAGGATAAAGCCAAGGAAAAAGCTGGATTATCTCCTACAAAAACAACAGAAATCGAATGGGGAAGCCAAATTCGCTCTTATGTTCTTCATCCATACAAGATGATTAAGGATCATCGTACAAATATAGAGATTCATGATATTGACTCTGTCCTCGAAGATGGCATTCTTGACGAATTTATTGAAGCGGAAAAGAATATGTGATAGAATTAAAAAATATATGATCTACTTCAACAATGTAACAAAAAAGTACAAAGATAATATGTCACTCGAAGATGTGACATTTTCAATTACGCAAGGAGAATTCGTTTCTATTGTCGGACACTCAGGAGCAGGGAAGACAACTCTTACAAAACTTATATTAGCAGAGGAAGCTCCTACAGAAGGAACTGTATTTTTTGAATCAACAAACATTCATACTCTTTCAAATCGTGATCTTACAAACTTCCGACGCAAGGTAGGTATCGTTTTTCAGGATTTTAGACTTCTTCCAAATAGAACTGCTTATGAAAATATAGCTTTTGCTATGGAGTCAACAGGTAAGAGTGATATAGAGATAATGGAAGATGTTCCTCATGTATTAGAATTAGTAGATTTAGCAAATAGAGCCTTTCATTTTCCTCATCAGCTTTCTGGTGGAGAGAAACAAAGACTAGCTATAGCTCGCGCCATTATAACTTCCCCTGAACTTATCATTGCCGATGAACCAACAGGCAACCTGGACCCTACTAATGCAAAAGAAGTTATTAATATATTAAAGAAAATCAATGATTTAGGTACAACTATTATTTTAACTACTCACAATAGTTCAGTAATAGACCAACTCAAGAAACGCGTAATAACCTTGCAAGATGGACGCATTATTAGAGATGAAAAAGAGGGTAAGTATATGATATAATAATTTTATGTTAACACACTCAAAAAGAATAATTCGTTCAGGTTACAAGAATTTCATTCGCAGTGGTTTCACCTCTGTTGCTAGTGTTCTTATTATGACTATCACTCTATTTGTAATCACTAGTTTGATATTTGTTCAAGTTGCACTTAATTCTTCTTTAAACGATATCAAAGAAAAAGTTGATGTGACTGTTTACTTCGTTCAAGATACATCAGAAGCTGATATTTTAGGTGTTCAATCAGCCCTAGAGAAATTACCAGAAGTAAAAAGTGTTACATATACATCTTCAGAAGAAGCACTTAATCAATTCAAAGATAAACATGCCAATGATTACTTAACTCTTCAGGCACTTGATGAACTTAATGGTAATCCATTAGGAGCAACTCTAAATATTAAAGCAAAAGATCCTTCTCAATACGAAAGTATTAGTAACTACTTCGAGAACGGAGATGCTTTCTCAAAGGGAACACTAACCATCATAGACAAAGTAGACTATCATCAAAACAAGATTGTCATAGATAGACTAAATGCGATTATTTCCGGAGCACAGAAGCTTGGTTTTGTATTTTCATTAATACTAATCTTGATTTCTCTTGCTATTACTTTCAATACAATACGCTTGATAATCTATATGTCTCGTGAAGAGATTGGTGTTATGCGTCTTGTTGGTGCTGGCAAAAAATACATCCAAGGTCCATTTATAGTTTCTGGTGTATTGGTTGGTCTAACTTCTGCTATTGTTACAATCTTATTATTTATTCCTATTTCAATCTGGCTTGGAAATCAGATGACAGACTTTGTTGGAATAAATATGTTCACATATTACAAAGACAATTTCTTCCAGTTATTTATTATTATGTTAGTATCAGGCGTGTTACTTGGAGGTATTTCAAGTTTCCTCGCTGTTATTCGTTATATTAAAAAATAGAGATATGAAAACAAAAGACAACGGCAAAAAAGATAGTAAGATTATTGATTGTAAATATATTTTTGTCGTCGGTGGAGTTATCTCCGGTGTCGGTAAAGGTGTCACCGCTTCCTCCATCGCTCGGATACTTTCTGACCGCGGAAGAAGAGTAACAGCTATAAAAATAGACCCATATATAAATATTGATGCAGGAACTATGAACCCAACAGAACACGGGGAAGTCTTTGTATTGGATGATGGAGATGAGACAGACCAGGATATGGGTAACTATGAAAGATTTTTAAATATTAACTTATCTCGCACAAACTACATGACAACAGGTCGTGTATATCAGAGTGTTATTGAAAAAGAACGCAATCTTGAATACGAGGGTAAATGTGTGGAAGTTGTTCCCCATATTCCTCTTGAGGTTATTCGTCGTATAGAGAAAGCTCGTGACGAAGCCAATGCTAATGTTGTGATTATTGAAATCGGTGGAACAGTTGGAGAATATCAAAATATGCTATTCCTCGAAGCTGCTCGTATGATGAGAATCAAACATCAAAAGAGTGTTTTCTTTGTAATGGTTTCATACTTGCCTATACCATCAAAAGTTGGAGAGATGAAAACAAAGCCTACTCAGTATGCAGTTCGTACACTCAATGCTTCAGGTATTCAACCAGATATAATCATTGCTCGTAGTAAGGTTGCATTAGATGATAAAAGAAAAGAAAAACTTTCTATGTTTTGTAATATTCCAGCAGACCATGTTATCTCTGCTCCAGATATGGATAGTATTTATGATATTCCTGTGAACTTTGAAAAAGAAGGTCTTGGAGATATGATTTGCGATACTGTCGGTATGACTTGTGGAGTAGGAGACAATGAAGGTTCTCGTAAATGGAAAAAATTTGCACAATCAACTCACATAAAAAACAAAGAAGTTAAAATCGCTATCATTGGTAAATATTTTAATACTGGAGACTTCACACTTTCTGATTCATATCTATCTGTTATTGAAGCTATCAAATATTCTGCATATTCTTCTGGTAGTAAGCCAATCCTAACTTGGATTTCATCAATGGATTTTGAAAAAGACCCAAAGAAGTTAAAAGAACTTTCAAAGTATGACGGTATTATTGTTCCCGGAGGTTTCGGATCTCGTGGAATAGAAGGAATACTAAAAGCTATCGAATATGCTAGAAAAAACAAGATTCCTTATTTCGGATTATGTTATGGTATGCAACTTTTGGTTATCGAATATGCTCGTAATGTTTTGAAACTAAAAGATGCAAATACTCGTGAAGTAAATCCAAATGCCAAAGATATCGTTATCGATGTTATGGAAGATCAGAAGGCAAAGATTGAAAATAAAAAGCTAGGAGGTAGTATGAGACTTGGTTCATATGATGCACACTTGAAAAAGGGAACTATTGCAAATATCGCCTACAAGGCTTCTATAATCTCAGAGCGTCACAGGCACCGCTACGAGGTAAATAATGACTACAGAGAGCGTCTAGAGAAGCAAGGATTGGTATTTTCAGGAGTATCTCCTGATGGAAAGCTATGTGAAATTGCAGAGCTACCACAGGATAAGCACCCATTCTTCCTGGGTACACAATTCCACCCAGAATTCAAAGCAAGACCACTTTCTCCACATCCATTGTTCACTGCATTTATCAAAGCTTGTGTTAAGAATAAGAAATAAAACAAACAAAAAAATACTCAGATAGGGGCTTAGCCCCTATCTGAGTATTTTTTTGTTTGTTTTATATTAATTCATCTGCACCGTCTCTCTTTTTACTTGATTTTATGATTTCCATTATCTGGTCCTCATCATCAGTGATTGTAAAATATTCTAGATCTGCTGGTGTGATTGTACTGTATTTATCCAACAAGACTTCTTTGATTACTTTTATTATTGGCTCCCAGAAACTAACTCCGAGTAGGATGATAGGGAATCTAGCAATCTTGTTTGTTTGTTGAAGTGTTAGTGTTTCAAAAAGTTCATCGAATGTTCCATATCCTCCTGGACAGAAAATACAAACTTCAGTTGCATAAGACATAGTTGTTTTTCTTGTGAAGAAAAAGTTAAAAGGAATTTCGTCTGTTACATATTTGTTTGTCTTTTGTTCGTGGGGGAGTCTGATAGTAAGTCCTACGGATTTACCTCCGGCTTCACTTGCTCCACGATTTGCTGCCTCCATAACTCCACCTCCTCCACCTGATAATATTGCATAGTTTAATTCTTTTGAGATTCTGTATGCTAGGTGTTGAGCTTGTTTGTATGATGGATGGTCTTCTGTAATAATTGCTGACCCATAGAAAGTAACAGATGAATCGAATTCAAGAATTTTTTCTATTCCATTTGTAAATTCTTTTTGTATTTCACACATCTTTGCTTCTTCACTTTCTCCACCTATGTTGATACAACCTTTCTTTACCTCTTCAAGAGCTTCTTTTTTTGAGCCCTTTTGTGTTTCTGTATTGTTAATCATAAAGGGTATTATATATCAATAAAGGACTATTTCAAATTGTTTTTCTGTCATTTTATGGTAATATGCGAGTATGTTTTATTGAGTGATTTCTTATTTGTGTAAATAAGAAATGAATTGCCAGATCGTCTAATGGTAGGACACCTCCCTCTGGAGGAGGTTATCTTGGTTCGAGTCCAGGTCTGGCAGCAATTTAAAAAACCTCACTTTAGTGCAGGCTTTTTAAATTGCTGCCAGACGCGAGCAAAACTACTTTGCTCGCGTCCTGGACTCGAAGCCCCATTCGTTTTTCAGTGTTAACTGAAACGAATGGGGATACTGAACCTGTAAGGTTCGAGAAGTGTACTCACGGTCCAGGTCTGGCAGTATTTTAGTTTTTTTGTACTAGTGACTTAAACACATAAAATTTTAATTAATTAAAAAACCTATTATATTTTTAATTAACCTGGTATAATAGAAACATATGTCTATAAAAATTCTTGATTTATTTGCTGGTGCGGGTGGATTCTCAGAAGGATTTTATGCTAATAACTGTGATCTTGTTGCTCACATAGAAATGGACAAAGAAGCTTGTGATACTTTATCTACAAGAGCAATTTTTTATGCACTCAAGAAAAAAAATAAATTAGATTTTTATAAAAAATACCTTTTAGGTGAAATTTCAAAAAATGAAATAATAGAAAAATTTAATTTACAAAAAGAAAATGATTCTGTTATTCAAGCTGAGATTGGTGAAAAAAATTATAATGATTTAATTAATGAAGTTAAAAAAAAATTAGGAAAAAATAAATTAGATATGATTATAGGTGGTCCTCCTTGTCAGGCATATTCTATGATTGGTAGAGCTAGGGATGTAAATGGAATGAAGGGAGATAAAAGAAACTTTCTTTATAAATATTATGTTGAGTTTTTAAAGGGTTTAAAACCAAAGGTTTTTATATTTGAAAATGTTCCTGGACTTAAGACAGCTGGTGGAGGTAAATATTTAAAAGATATGCAAATATTAATGGATAAGGCAGGATATAATACAAAATTTGATATACTTAATACTGCTGATTATGGAGTTCCTCAAAATAGAAAGAGAGTTATTTTAATTGGTTGGGATAAAAAATTAGGGATAAAAGATTATCCAGATTTTAAAAAAGTAGAGAGAGATTATTTAGTAAAAGATTTTTTTGCTGATTTACCATCAATTAAAGCTGGAAATTCTTTAATTAATATGAAATACAAAAAAGATTCTACTTTTTTAGAAAAATTAGGAATAAGAGACCCAAAAATTCCTTTTTTATTTGATCATATATCTCGTCCTCACTCTAAACAGGATTTAGCTATATATAAAATTGCAATAGATCAATATAACAACGGCAAATTGTTAAAATATAATAAACTACCTAAAAAGCTTATAACTCACAAAAACACAAAAGCCTTTCTTGATAGATTTAAGGTTGTTGATTTTAAAGTAAGAGCCTCTCAGACAGTTGTAGCTCATATATCAAAAGATGGTCATTATTATATACATCCTGATAAAAGACAACTTAGGTCTCTAAGTGTAAGAGAGGCAGCAAGGTTGCAAACTTTTCCAGATAGTTATAGATTTGAGGGTAGTAGAACTTCACAGTTCCATCAGATTGGTAATGCAGTGCCTCCAATGCTAGCAAAGGTAATTGCTGCCACTCTTATTAAGTATATAAAGTGACATATCTATATGAATCAAAAAAAGAAATTTAAATTAAGACCTCGCGCACGTATTGTTAAAACTTTTGGGGAAGAGTTGATAAGTAATGACTATGTTGCAATTGTAGAACTTGTTAAAAATTCATACGATGCTGACGCTCGAACAGTAGATGTAATTTTTGAAGGACCACTAGAAAAGGGTCAAGGTCGGCTTATTATTAAAGACGATGGTAAGGGTATGTCTCCGACAGAGGTAGAAGAGGGTTGGATGGAGCCTGCTTCTATTTCAAAACATAGTAAACGTAAAAGTATTGATGGACGTCCATACTTAGGGCAAAAAGGTATTGGTAGATTTTCTACTGCAAAATTGGCTGAAAAACTGACACTAGTTACGAGGAAAGAGGACGAACAAGAAGTTGTAGCTCATTTTGTATGGGCAGATTATTATGATCCTAAAATGTATCTTGATGAAATCGAGGGATGGTGGGAGATCCGCTCCCCCTTAGAAGTCAAAGTTACTGGTACTATTCTTACTCTCGAATCTTTTCTGACAACTTGGGATGAATCAAAAATTCGCAATCTTAAAACTTATCTTGGAAGATTAATTAATCCATTAAACCCCCCAAAGAATTTTAAAATTAATCTTATTTTACCGATTGGATATGAAAAAAATGCTGGAGAAATAACACCCTCGGCCTCAATGCAGAAGCCTGATTATTCTGTTAAAGGTGAATTAGATAAAAATGGAGTTTTAACAGTTAATTATCATAGTAAGCAAAATCCACAGGAAAGATCTTTACATAATGAAACTCTTTTTCTTGAATCAGGACAAAAACCGGTTTCAGGTCCTTTATCCTTTGAGTTTAGAGTATGGGATCGTGATAGATTTAAAGATTTAGCAATTGAACTTGGAACTTCTATCGGTGATATAAGGCAAGATCTTAATGTAATTGCAGGAGTAAATATCTTTCGTGACGGTTTTCGTGTTTCTCCTTATGGTGATCAGCGTAATGATTGGTTACGTCTTGACCTAAGAAGAGTACAGAATCCAACTCTTAGACTTAGTAATAACCAGATTGTTGGTAATATATCAATTACAGATGCTGATAATTCAGATTTGAAAGATCAAACTAACCGTGAAGGTATTGTTGAATCAGAAGCCTTTAATGATTTACAAGAAATTGCAAAAAAGATATTGTCTTTGGTTGAAGAGGAGAGGTATAAAGAGCGACGTGCTATTGAAGACACCTCGACAGATCGAAAACATCGCTTATTTAGTGATATAAATCTTGATTCTGTGCGTCAAATAATTGAGCAGAAATTACCAGGAGATACAGAAACTCAAGCAATAATAGTAGAAAAAGAAGCAGAAATAAAAGAGCGTGTCGAAGAATTTCGAGATTTTATTGTTCGCTATAGAAGACTCTCTACTCTCGGGCAATTAATGGATGTTGTTCTTCATGACGCAGGAGCAGGATTATCTAGGGTTGTGAATGGTCTCTCTATTGTTGACAAGGAAGTTAAAAAAAGTGATATTTTTACAGATAAAGCGAAACAGAATCTTTCCTTCGTTTCGCAAGGCGCCACAATGCTTGGTGAATTATTTAAGAGACTAGAGCCTTTTGGGGGTCGACGACGCGAAAGATCAAAAGATATAATTATTGAGACTGCATTAAAAGATGTATTCAATATTTATTCTTCTGATCTTGAAAAGTATGAAATAGATATATCTCTTCCAGTTGAAACCCAAACACATATGCATACATCTGAGGCTGATTTCAAAATGGTTATCGTTAATTTACTTAGTAATAGTATATATTGGTTAAAAAAGATTAAAGAAGGTAGGAAAATAATAGTTGATGTCACATCTAATCATGAATGTACTGAGATTGTATTTTCTGACAGTGGTCCAGGAATTCCTGTAGAAGATGCTCCATTTATTTTTGATCCTTATTATACTAAAAAACCTGATGGTATTGGTCTAGGTTTGACAATTGTGGGTGAATTTATTTCCGAAGAAGGGGGGCACTTTGATCTTCTTGAAACAGGGCCTTTGCCGGGAGCGACATTTAGAATAAAAATTCCTTTTTAGAAACATGGAAAATATTAAAATTCTTACAATTGATGACGATGCTACCATTACTAAACAGATTCAGGATTTATTCCATGATGAAGTTATTGAAGGTCACAAAATTTTAGTTGACGTTGAAAATGACTTTGCTACCGGAATGGCTCGATTACTTGAAGGAGAATATGATATTGTGGTTCTTGATGTGTATAAAGGAGAACCAACAGAAGGAAACGCAAATCAGCCCGGTCGAGAGATTTTAGAAGAGATTAAAACTACAGTTCCTATTACTCTAGTTTTTTATACAGGACTAACTTCTCATATTGAGGAATGTGCTTCTGATATTGTGCGTGTTGTATCAAAGACAACTTCTGGAGGATTAGAAACAGAAATTACTTCTCTTATAAAAACAGGATTTCCACTTATTCGTAAACGAATAAGTAAGCACATTAATGATGTTTTAAGAGAATATTATTGGGAAGTCGTTGATAATTATGCTGATTCTAATAAAGTATCTGGAGAAGAAGCTCTTTTAGAGTATCTCTTACTAAGACGTCTTGCGGCAACATTAAACCGAGAAGGAGCAACTAAAATATTTGGAAAAGCAATATCATCAGAAAAAGTGCATCCTCTAGGTTTTTATATCTGCCCACCACTACAAAATGATACTTACGAAATGGGTGATGTCTTAAAAAGAGATGACGGTTCATTCCATGTAGTAATGACTCCTTCGTGTGATCTAGCAAATAAGAAAGCGGACTATCTTTTACTTGTGCCTACTATTAAACTTAAAGATACTCCTGAATATAAAAAATATGTTGAATGTGTAAAATTAAACACAGAAGAATCATTAAAAAAACTTTCGAATAATAAAGAGTCTTTAAGTAGAGTAATAGGATCTAGAAATTCTGATCGTTATTTTTTTCTTCCTCATAATGAATTTGTCGGTATGCCAGATATGGTTATTGATTTTCAGCAAAGTTCAAATCATAAGATAGAAGTAGAATCTGCCTATAAACTCTCTGGATATAGTAAAGTTTTGAAGATTGATGATCCTTTTGCTCAAAATATGCTCGCAACTTTTATAAGGAATAAAAATCGACCTGGTTCTCCCGATCTTGATACAGATTATATTATTGCGGCAATAGATGCTGAAGAAATAGTTGTTGCTCATACAGAAATTCCAGTAGAAGCTGTTTCTAAGTCATGAAACCCCAAAATGAACTAGCTCTAATCGTTGGTTATTATCTTTCTCGAATGAACAAAGAAGGCTATTCTGTGCTTGGTTATAAAACTTTTAGTGAAGCAACTATAAAAATTGGTGAAATATTAGGAGTAAAGAAGAATACTATTAAAAACATGCGAGATGAGTTTGATCCATATCATCAAAATGATCGTGTAGGTTGGTTGAGAGAATTAAGAGGAAGTAGATTAAAGATTTTAAAAACATTTCAAGAAACAGATGATGAAACTTTACTAGAGATTGTTAAAGAGATACTTAATAACAAGGAATTTGAAAAAACTGAAGAATATAAAGATATTCATTCTTTATTTAATGAGAAAGAACATGATAAAATAAAGACAAACAATCCAATTTTTATACTACGTGGTCCAACAGGCAGAGCTGCTGAAATTTTTTTTATTGAATATTTTAAAAATACAGGGCTACCTATTTCTGGAGAACTTATTGATTGTAGAGATTTGGGTGTAGGTTATGATTTTGAAATTCAGAATAATGAAGGGAAATTATTTGTTGAAGTAAAAGGTTTAGCTTCTAATGATGGAGGAGTTCTTTTTACTAATAAAGAATGGCAAACTGCTCTCAATTATCGTGAAAAATATTGTTTGATAATTGTTAAAAATGTCTCAAGTACTCCCGAAATTAAAATAATCCAAGATCCAGCATCTCAGTTTAATCCTAAAAAGAATATACGCACAGTTTTGCAAGTTAGCTGGAGTCTTTCTGGTAAAAATCTTAACTGATTAAAAGCATAATAGTTTTGGTATATCATTGATCTAATAATTTATATTAAGTGACCCAATATACTTACTTTGCTATAATAAAAATATGAAACTAATAGTAATATTTGGTCCACAAGCTGTAGGAAAAATGACTATAGGTCATGAATTAGAAAAGATAACTAGTCTAAAACTTTTTCATAATCATATGCCAATTGAATTGGTAACTCCATTTTTTAGCTATGGAACAGATACCGGTAAAAGATTAGTAAAGCTTATTAGAGAAGAAATATTTAAAGCTGTAGCCACTAGCGACCAAGAAGGTTTAATATTTACATATGTATGGTATTTTGATGATGAAAAAGATAAAGATTATCTTGAAAGTTTAACTAAAATATTTAAAAATGAAGGGGCAGAAATTTATTATGTTGAACTTGAAGCAGATGAAGAAGAGAGAGTAAAAAGAAATAAAACTGAGCATAGATTAGAACATAAGCCAACAAAAAGAAATATTGAATGGTCAGAAAATGAACTTAAAAAAAGTGTCATAGATCATAAATTAAATTCAGAAGAAGGGGAAATTAAAGAAAAAAATTATTTAAGAATAAACAATACTTCAATGGAAGCACAAGATGTGGCTATTTTGATTAAGGAAAAATTTAATTTATAAAATAATATATTTAAAATAGTCAATTTATCATGTTTTATTTAAACTGCTATAATTAATCCATGAAACCAATCAGAATATTTCTCCTCATTTTAATAATCATTGGACTTATAGCTATCGCTACTCAGAAACTTTGGGTGCCTGTATTGGTAGATGAGATAATCTCATATGAGAATAGGAATAATCCTATTGTTGTATTACCAGAGATACAGCCAAATATGTCTTTGAAAGAGGGCAGACAATGCTATACATATAGTCACGAAGCAACTACAGAGGCTCCGTATACAGTAAATGAAGTTATTGATATAAGTATTAATAATAAAAAGATTGTTGGGACAAAAAAGGGAACACAGTCTGGTCCTGATATGACCAATGGCTATACTGGAACCCTAGTGGGAACTTTAGATAAAAATACAATCAATGCTATTTTTTCTTATACTGTAGAGGGATCACATAATCAAGAAAAGGAAATATACAGAACAAATAAAACAGGTCTTGAAAAGTTACGATACCAACTAATAGACCATGGTGTAATGCTTGTTCCAGATACAACAAAAGAATTTCAAATTTTTAATTATTATAGAGTTGGATGTACAGCATCGAATTAATATATGAAAACATTTAGTCAAAGAGTTATAGAGATTGCTTGTTCTATACCAGCAGGTAGAGTAACTACATATGGGAGAATAGCTAAGGCTGCAGGTGGGGGAAGAATGGCATCTCAAAGTATTACGAATATTTTAGGAAAAGCATACAATGAAGGTGTTAAAAATATTCCATTTCATCGCA
>Ga0302284_1000326_pt1 | contig 22976 bp, 15 predicted proteins | sample III_Fen_E2_1_FD_198760 | JGI IMG/M metagenome (GOLD analysis project Ga0302284, IMG submission 198760) | Peat permafrost microbial communities from Stordalen Mire near Abisko, Sweden - III_Fen_E2_1 | ecosystem: Environmental > Terrestrial > Soil > Wetlands > Permafrost | place: Sweden: Abisko...
ACTAGCTGTAGCTGCATCAAAACCTATCTGAATACCACCCTGAATCATTGCCCTGATAAACCTCAGTACATACGCAATACCACAAGCGCCAAGAATAGTTGCAGATTCCATCAGATCTTCATCTATATACATAGTGGTTCCAACTATATCAAACAGATTTTTCACAGATTCAATATCTTTGGTCCCAGCACAATTATTGCAGATACATGTCACTGATTTACCGACACTTGCTGAAATATTTGGCATTGCCCGGAAAACAGAGACCCTGGTTCCGATGACATCCTGAATTTTATCAATTGTTACACCTGCTGTAATAGAGATAAGCAGATGTCTATCCGGATCGAGACAATCTTTAAGTTCTGTCAGGACATTAACAATGTTATAGGGTTTTACGGCGATTATTATCAGATCTGATTCCTTAACTGCTTTAATATTATCAGACATGAGCCTTACACCTGTTTCCTTTAGCAGGGAAAGTTCTTCGATATTTCTCCTGGTTGCTATGATATTTTTTGCAGGAATTGTCTGTTGTTTCAGTAATCCCTGTAATATTGAGATACCTATATTCCCGCATCCGATAATTGCTACTTTATTGTCTGTCATATTGGTGTTGTTTGCTTTTAGTAAGACATGAATAAACAAAAGATGTTCATCTTTTTAAAATTTATAATTATTTACATATTTAATAAATTAACATTCGCAAATATAAGTCTTCCGATTTGTATCCAGTACAGAATTGTTGTGATTCAATTAATAATATGTAATTCATTAAATCGCAGTTAATATAGGATTTGTAACGTACTCTTATTAAACAAAATATTTAAATGGATATCTTTATTGTTAATTTTAAACTTCAAGTGAATTCACTTATTATTAAAAATTATGAATATTATTGTTAACGGAGGTACGAGAGGTATCGGAAGAGAAATTGTAGATAACCTTTCTCTAAATACTAATAATCAGATTTTTGTCACTGGAAGAAATGATACTATTCTGAAAAGTTTATCTTCAGGTTACAGGAATGTGAGAACGTGCTCAATTGACATGTCACTTTTTGATAGTCAGACAAAAAAGTTTGAAGAATCTGTATTGTCTTATTTCAAAAAAGTGGATATTCTTATAAATCTTGCAGGGTTTCTGGTTGCAAAAGACTTCCTGGAAATGACAAACAGTGAAGCGAGGTTAATAATGGAGACAAATTTCTTTGGTCCTGCATCACTTATAAGGCTGGTGAAACCAATGATGTCTGCCGGATCTCATATAGTCAATGTTTCAAGTATGGGCGGCTTTCAGGGGAGCTCAAAATTCAGGGGACTCTCCTATTACAGCGCTTCCAAGGCCGCAATAGCCTGTCTGACAGAGTGTCTGGCCGTTGAATTTCAGGAATCCGGGATTAATGTAAACTGTCTTGCATTGGGAGCTGTTCAGACAGAGATGCTAAATGAAGCCTTTCCGGGATATAAAGCGCCCGTCGATGCGAAACAGATGGCTCGATTTATTTCTGAATTTGCCCTTACGGGACACAAGTTTTTCAACGGGAAGATATTACCTGTGGCGGTGAGTAATCCTTAACTGTAGGGACGTTGCATGCAACGTCCCTACAATAAAAACAACGTCCCTCCAATAAAAAACAATATACCTACAATAAAAAACAACGTCCCTTCAGTATAAAATTCTATTCATACGTCTTTATCTCAATCTTTCCATCCAATGCCAGAAGACCATTAAAAGCAAGAGCTTTCAATTCATCTTCCCCGGGATAGACAACAACTTCTGCAATAAATTCAACCATTGATCTGATCTTATTCATATGGCTTTCCTGGAAAGCCATACCGCCCGTAAGAATAATTGCATCAACGTTGCCGCTTAAAACTGATGCCATAGCTCCTATTTCTTTCCCAACCTGGTATGCAGCTGCATTACTGATAAGAATCGCCTTCTCATCACCTTTTTCTGTCATTTTACAGACTTCAATAAAGCTGTTGGTATCAAGATAGGCCATCATGCCTCCTTTGCCAGTGAGCATGGACATAAGCTCATCATGTGTAAATCTTCCGCTGTAACACAGGTCGACTAACTGACCTGAAGGCAGTCCTCCGGACCTTTCCGGTGAGAAAGGACCATCTCCGTTTAAAGCATTATTTACATCTATTACTTTTCCGTGGTCATGTGCACCTACACTCACGCCGCCACCCATATGAGCTATAATCAGATTCAGATCCTCGTACTTCCTGTTTATGGATGCTGCATAAATACGGGCAACGGCTTTCTGATTAAGCGCATGGAATATAGATCTTCTTTCAATTTCCGGATGCCCCGAAATTCGCGCTACCGGCCGAAGTTCATCAACTACAACAGGATCAACTATATATGCGGAAGCACAGCACAATGTAGTGGCAATTTCATCAGCAATAAGACCGCCTAAATTACTGGCATGCTGTCCGAAGTATCCGGCAGTCAGATCATCCTTCATCCTTTGATTGACTTTATATATGCCTGATTCAATTGGTTTTACCAACCCTCCCCGGCCAACAACTGCCGCAATTCGTGCAAGATCAATATCTCTCACATGAAGCTCATTCATTATCAGGTCCTTTCTGAAATGAAACTGATCAGTTATCCTGGTAAAACTATCCAATTCACTGGCAGAATGCCTGAGAGTTTTTTCAAAGACCAGTTTTTCCTCTTCGAAAAGCGAAAATTTGGTTGAAGTTGATCCAGGGTTTATAGCCAGAATTAGCCGATTCATCATTAATCAAATGTGTTTCATTTATAAAATTAGGAAAAAAGGCCTGCTAAGCCATCAAGCAGGATAACGCTATACAGAAATATTTGGATTTTTCGCTCTCACTTCTCGACATTACAATCACGGGTTTCTCAGTTCCGCGAATGAGTCCGGCCAGTTCTCCCCTGGCAAAAAGCATAAGTCCTTTATAGAATGGATTACTTGATTCAATGGAAGGGAACAGAAGAATGTCCGCATCTCCGTTAACCGGTGTCTCCACCCCTTTTATCTCAATACTTTTCTTATCACATGCCAGGAAAATATCAAGCGGGCCATCCATAATACAGTTCTGTATCTGATTGCGGTCTGCCATTTTGCACATAACTGAATAATCAACAGAGTTATGAAAATGGTTACTCATCTTTTCTGTAGCACCTATAAGGGCAATTTTTGGCTTTTTAATCCCAAATTTCTGAGCCATTTCGATTGCATAACGTGCCATGGCAATTTTCTGATCAAGATCAGGAAATGGGATTACTGCCGGATCAGTTATAAAAAGAAGTTTGTGATAAGCCGGTATTTCAATAGCGCAAACATACGACAGTACCGCATTTGGCAGCATAAGTCCTTTTTGTTTATCCATGACCGCCCTGAGAAACTTATCTGTTCCCACAAGCCCTTTCATGACTATATCAGCATCACCTGCTTTTGCGAGTCTTACAGCTTCAGATGATGCATGGCTTTCATTATCAGATTCTATAAGAGTGAAAATCCTGTCATCAATACCTTCACTTTTACAGGCTTTTCTTATTTCCGCTGGTTTACCGATCAGTATTGCATCAATTAAGCCCTTTTTAACCGCCTTATTTACCGCACCAATGGTATTTATATCCTGGCCCCATGCAATAGCTACACGGTGCTTCTTTTTAAGCGCCAGAACCTTTTCTTCCATTTGCTCCAATGTCCTGATCATGATCCTATATTCTGCTAGCTGCTGCAGCCAGTAATATGCTGTCGTATTTTGCCTGTTCCGAATCCGATCTTGAGGTTAGAACAATTGGGACAGAGGCTCCTAAGATTATGGACGCGACTTTAGCGTTGGCAAAGAATACCAAAGATTTATACAAAACATTACCAACCTCAATATCAGGCATTAGCAGAAGATCAGTATCTCCGGCAACCTCACTCTTAATTCCTTTAAGCTGGGCGCTTTCAAGACTGACGGCGTTATCGAAAGCCAAAGGACCATCAATTATGCAGTTTTTGATCTGGTCGCGCTGATTCATTTTTGAGAGAAGAGCGGCATCCAGGGTAGCCTTCATATTTTCGTTTACCATTTCAACTGCACCGAGCACAGCTACCTTTGGATTTTTGTAACCAAGCCTGTTCAGACAGTCAACCGAATTATTTACAATTGCAATCTTGTCATGCAGAGATGGCGCGATATTCATTGCCACATCAGTAACTGCAATAACTTTTTTATATGTGGCGACTTCAAAAAGTGCAAAATGCGAAAGAAGGTTTCCTGTTCTGAGACCCCATTCTTTATTAAGTACACTTCTCAGTAAGGTAGCAGAACCGGTCTTCCCTTTCATAAGTATATCGGCCTGTTTGCTGCTGACCATTTTTACTGCAATTTCTATAGACTTTTCAATATTCGGTTCATTAATTATTTTGACACCTGTAATATCATAATTATTTGATTTACAGATGTTTTCAATTTCATCTTTATCCCCGACAAGAATTGGTTCAATAATATTGTCTTTCCAGGCTTTAATTATGGCTCCTAATGAATGCTGATCCTGCGCTGCTGCGAGAACAAGTTTTCTCCTGGGTCCGTCCTCAACAAGACGTTTCAGGTCATTCAGTTTTTTTAAGACCATAGTCAGGGTATTAAATTAATATTTATTTATTGTGTTGCTCAACAATTTCACTGGTTTCCGTAGCAATAACAAATTCCTCATTGGTAGGAATTATCATAACAGTTACCTTAGAATTTTTCTTACTTATAATCATCTCTTTGCTTCTTACGCCTGCGTTAGCTTGTTTGTCAAAATCCAGACCCATGTATTCAAGATCCCTGCAAATATTTTCTCTTGCATCGCAGGCATTCTCTCCTATTCCTCCGGTAAAAATAAGCAAATCAACACCGCCCATTGCAGCCGCATAAGCCCCTATATACTTCTTGACACGGTAATCATACATTTTAAGAGCCAGTCCTGCGCGCTGGTCACCTTCTTCAGCAGCAGATTCCACTTCTCTCATGTCTGACGAGATACCCGAAATTCCCAGAACTCCGCTATGTTTATTCAGCAGAGTATTAAGTGAGGAGTAATCGATCTCTTCTTTTTCCATAATCAGAGTAAGTGCTCCTGCATCAACGTCCCCTGACCTTGTGCCCATGATAAGACCCTCAACAGGAGTAAGACCCATTGAAGTATCCACGGATTTTCCGTCTTTTATGGCAGTTATAGATGCGCCGTTGCCGAGGTGACAGGTAATGATTTTCTGTGAATTATAATCAAGTTTCAGAATTTCGCATGCTCTTTTAGAGACATAACTATGGCTTGTGCCATGGAAGCCATATCGTCTTATTCCATATTTTTTATATAATGAATAGGGCAAAGCATACATAAAGGAATAGTCAGGCATTGTCTGATGAAATGAGGTGTCGAAGACCCCAACCTGCGGTACATTTGGAAGAACGGTTTTCATGGCATAAATACCTTTCAGGTTTGCCGGATTATGAAGCGGGGCGAGATCTGAACAATCTTCAACTCCTTTTATTGTAATATCATCCAGGAAGCAGCTTCCCTTGAAAAGTTCACCTCCATGAACAAGACGATGTCCGATTGCATCTATTTCATTGAGACTTTTGATAACTCCTCTTTTTTCACTTACAAGTATACCAAGAAGATATTCTATGCCTGTCTGATGATCAAGTATCTCTCCCTCAAGCTTTACCTTATCGCCATCGAATCTTTCATTTTTCAGGAACGATCCCTTTAATCCTATCTTTTCGACTATTCCTTTAGCAAGTACAACCCCTGAGACCATATCGAAAAGCTGGTATTTTATTGATGAGCTACCGCAGTTAAGAACTAATATTTTCATTATAAAAATGTTTATTTATAAAAAAGATTTACGCTACAGGTGATGAATCTAGTCTCCAACGGAGATATTTTTGGTGATCTTCATGCCGTCTTTATTGTACTCATAAAATCCCCTGCCTGTACGACGGCCCCACTGGTTGGCCCTTACAAGTTTTTTTAGCAGTGGAGAGGATTTGTATTTCAGATCGCCGAATTCATCATAAAGGTTTTCACACCATCTTAATATTTTATCAAGCCCGATTTTATCAGCCATTTCAAAAGGTCCAAGCGGAAGGCCAAATCCAACTTTCATTGTAAGATCTATATCCTCCATTGATCCGACACCTTCCATCAAAATTTCACATGCTTCATTTATAAAAGGGACAATAAGTCTGGTGCTGATTATACCAGGCGATTCCTTTACCGGTACGACTTTTTTACCGATCAGATTGGCAAATTTCATTGTATTATCGTATGCTTCCTGGGAGGTGTAAAGACCCTTAACTATCTCCACAATTCTGGCGTCAGCTTCAGGAGTCAGGAAATGGAAACTTACGCAACGGTCCTTATATGTAAGATCAGCAGTAAGCTCAGTGATTACCTGAGTTGAGGAATTTGTTGCTATGATGGTGTTCCTTTCAACATGTTTTTCAATGGTTTTCAATATTTCGGCGCGCACAATATGGCTGTGTTCGCGACTTGATGATTTAATAGCCTCAATTACAATATCGCATCCTCTGAAATCTTCATAATTGGTAGTTCCTTTGATGCGGGATAATATGCCAAGTTTTTCTGAATTTGTCATACCCCATCTCTCGATCATACGATCAAGTTCTTTTGCCAGATCCAGAAATGCCTGGTCCAGTTTTGCCTGGCCAAGGTCAAGCATGATCACGTCCAATCCCCTGGAACTTACCATCCTGGCTATATTTTGCCCGACTGAGCCCGCACCCACTATTCCAACCCGTGAAAACAAGGTTTTTGGTTTATTGTCCTTCGATAACCCGTAATCCTCCAACCGTTCAATATTTTCTGCCATACTGTTATTATTATATGTTATTCTTATTTCTCTTATTACTTTTTCAATCCTGCAGCCTGATTGGATGTAATTGCAATCATACTCACTATATCGCTTACCGAACATCCACGTGAAAGGTCATTGATCGGGGCAGCCATTCCCTGTAACACTGGACCAATAGCTTCAGCATGAGCCAGCCTTTGAACCAGTTTATAGGCTATATTTCCTGAATTGAGATCAGGGAATATCAGGACGTTGGCTTTGCCTGCAATCGAACTGCCGGGAGCCTTGCTTTTACCAATCGATTCAATAAGAGCAGCATCAGCCTGCAGCTCACCATCAATCTGAAGATCAGGAGCCATCTCTTTTGCAATTCTTGTTGCGTTCACCACCTTATCAACCATTTCATTTTTAGCGCTTCCTTTTGTTGAAAAGCTCAGCATTGCAATTCTTGGTTCAAATCCGGCAATTGCCCTGGCTGTGTGAGCAGATGCAATTGCAATTTCTGCAAGCTCTTTCTCATTTGGATTTGGATGAACTGCTCCATCTGCAAATATGATAACCCCATTCTCACCGAAAGTTTTTTCAGGAAGGATCATTATAAATGCTCCCGAAACGACAGAAATGCCGGGGGCTGTTTTAACATAATGAAATGCCGGACGGAGTACATCACCTGTGGCATGATCAGCTCCTGAAACCTCGCCGTCAGCATCACCATTCTTAATCATCAGAACTCCAAGATACAGAGGATCTTCAATAAGTTTAGATGCCTCTTCTTTTGTCATACCCTTGCTTTTCCTCAGTTCAACCATCAGATTAATATACTGCTCTTTCTTCTCATGCGATTTGGGATTGACTATTGTTGCTTTTGAAAGGTTCTTTAGTCCAAGTTTCGCAGCATGTGAATTTATCTCCTCAGGATCCCCGATAAGGATAATCTGAGCTAATTCTTCCTGAATAGCAATATCAGCTGCTTTTATTGTTCTTTCTTCATACCCTTCAGGAAGCACAATCCGCATATTGTGTTTTCTGGCATTTTGTTTGATGCGATCTAATAATTCCATTGTGTATCAGTCTATTAATAAGTTCGAAATTTTTTTATAAATGTACGAAAAAAAAGTTCTATTAACAATTTTGAACAACATGATTAAAATCATTATTAAGTCCTCTTTAAAAAAAATCTGACTTAAATGTCATCATAAAAACGATGATTGAATCATTTTCCTAAATTAGCGGATCAATTTAGAGCAAATTCTATGGATAATTTTTTTTTACACCTGGACATACTCGGAAAAAGCCTAGAAGGTGATTTAAAACACGATAATATCACCACAACCATGTATGCAACAGATGCTTCAGTATATAAAGAGGAACCTTTAGCTGTAGCCTGGCCAAAAACGATTTCGGATATCAGGAAAATACTTGATTTTGCAAGAGAGGAAAAAACAAGCCTAACCCTAAGGGCAGGTGGCACATCACTGGCCGGACAAGTTGTAGGTGCAGGCATTATTGTAGATATCTCACGGTACATGAATAAGATTCTTGAGATAAACAAGGAAGGAATGTGGGTAAGAGTTCAGCCCGGTATAGTTCTTGATGAACTGAATCTTAAACTGAAAGAACAGGGTCTGTTTTTTGGTCCTGAAACTTCAACTTCCAACCGATGCAATATTGGCGGAATGGTTGGGAACAATGCATGTGGCTCACATTCTATAGTTTATGGTTCGACAAGAGATCATACTCTGGAAATAAAAGCACTCCTTAGCGATGGAAGTGAAGCAGTTTTTGGACCTTTAAACAGAGAGGAATTCAGTAATAAATGTAGCCTTACCAATCTTGAAGGGAATATCTACCGCAACATTGAAAGCATTCTTCATGATAAAATAAACCAGGTAAAGATCAGGGAGGGTTACCCTGATCCGGATGTTCACAGAAGGAACACCGGATATGCCATAGATCAACTTCTGGATTCAGAAATCTTTGATGTGAACTCCAGGCTTAAATTCAATTTCTGCAAGCTTCTGACAGGCTCAGAAGGGACACTTGCAGTCACTACTGAAATTAAATTAAATGTCATTCCATTACCTCCTGTTAACAAAGCACTTGTATGCGTTCATCTCAACAAAAGGAACGATGCTTTCAAAGCAAATCTTATTGCTTTAAAATTCAAGCCTTCAGCTGTGGAAATGATGGATTACAAGATCCTGGAACTGACTGAAGATAATGCCAGCCAGCGTAACAACCGGTTTTTTCTGGAAGGTAAACCGGCTGCAATACTGATAGTTGAATTTGTCAGAGAAAAACCGGAAGAAATTGATACTGCTGCTTCTGATCTTATACAAGCATTAAAATCAGCAGGTTACGGATATGCCTATCCTGTTGTAAAAGGAAAAGATATTTCAAAGGTATGGGAACTCAGAAAAGCCGGGCTTGGTGTCCTGTCAAATATGAAAGGCGATCCTAAACCGGTAACGCTCATGGAGGATACAGCTATAAGTGTAGAGGTTTTACCTGATTATATGGATGAAATAGAGTTACTTCTGGCAAAATATGGAAAGCAGGCGGTATTTCATGCACATATCGGGTCAGGAGAACTTCACATTAGACCCATATTGAACCTGAAAATTCCTGAAGATGTTAAGCTTTTCCGAACAATAGGTCTCGAAACAGCCCATCTGGTAAAAAAATACAGGGGTTCATTAAGCGGGGAGCATGGTGACGGAAGACTCAGAGGTGAGTTTATCCCGGTTATTCTGGGAGAACACAACTATAAGCTTCTGAAACAGGTAAAGGAATGCTGGGATCCGAATGGTATCCTAAACCCCGGTAAGATCACAGCTACACCACCAATGGATACAAATCTGAGATATATCCCCGGAGTGCTGACCCGTGATATAGAAACGATCTACGATTTTTCATCAAGTGACGGATTAATAAGGGCTGCGGAGAGATGCAACGGCACAGCTGACTGCCGTAAATCAGCTATAATCGGAGGAACAATGTGTCCCAGCTTTATGGCAACCGGAGATGAATTTAAAAGTACCCGGGCAAGAGCCAATGTTCTCAGGGAATTTCTCAGCAAAGAGGGTGATCCCTGGAACCACCACGAGATTTATGAAATTCTCGACCTCTGTCTGGGTTGCAAGGGATGTAAATCAGAATGTCCCTCAAGTGTGGATATTGCAAAGATGAAATCAGAATTTCTGCAGCACTGGTACGATCTTCACGGAATACCTTTGAGGACCAGGCTTATTGCTTATATCTCAGAGATTAATCGTATTGGTTCTATCGCTCCCGGTATTTTCAATTTTTTTCTTAAGAATCAATTTACATCCGGAATTATTAAAGGGATGACAGGCTTTGCTTCAAAAAGATCGATCCCGTTAGTTTACAAGACTACCCTGAGAAAATGGCTGAGGAAAAACCTGCCTGAAATCAATCCTGCGAATCCTACAGGATCAGTATGCATTTTTATCGATGAATTCAGCGATTTTAACGACACAGAGATCGGAATAACAGTAATCCGGTTACTTGTATCGCTTAATTACAAAGTTGTCACAGCGGGCCACAAAGTAAGCGCCAGGACATTCCTGTCGAAAGGGCTTGTAAGAACAGCAAAGAAGACGATCATAAAAAACATCAGGGTCCTATCGGGTGTTATAAAGGATGAACTTCCTCTTGTGGGAATTGAACCTTCAGCCATTTTAGGATTCAGGGATGAATATCCTGAACTGGCAGGTCCTGATTTAAAACAGGCAGCAGAGAAAATTGCAGCAAATAGTTTTATGATAGATGAATTTATTGCAAGGGAGTTCCGGTCAGGCAGAATTGACCGGTCGCTATTTGTGAATGATAAGGCAAGCATTCTGCTGCATGCCCACTGTCAGCAAAAAGCTATCGCCTCTTCAGCCAGTACTATTGAAATGCTTTCTATACCTGCAAATTACTCGGTAAAAGAGATTCCTTCGGGATGCTGTGGAATGGCTGGTTCTTTTGGCTACGAAAAAGAGCATTTTGAATTATCCAATCAGGTCGGCGAGCTGGTATTATTTCCGGAGGTAAGAAAAGCTGATAAAAACACCATAATATCTGCACCGGGGACAAGCTGCAGGCATCATATTAAAGACGGTACGGGACGCTTGGCTTTACATCCTGCGGTGGTGCTGTATAATGCACTCCGAAAATAGAGGTTCTGCCCTCTCGCGCTATGCGCGATCCCAGGTTACTGCACAGGTTGCGATAAGGAGATTCCTCACTTCGTTCGGAATGGAGCAAAGCGAAATGAGGAACCGAGTACCGCTTTAGCGGGACGAGCTCACCGAAGGTAATCTCCACTTAATCTGAATTACAGATGTTTTTAAGGGGCAGTTGGTGGAGCCGCGGTCAGTCTATCGATGCCATTGTCCTCAATAATGCAGATGCCCATGAAAAAATGTTATGCCTGGCGATAACCAGTCTCATCTGCATCATACGTTGTGTTTGTTCCTCTTTAGTCATCTCCAACGCCACCTTTATAGCATCGGCTAATTTTTCTATGTCATACGGATTCACTAAAATAGCTCCCTGAAGCTCCTGCGAAGCACCTGCAAAACGGCTCAGGATGAGAGATCCGTCATTTTGATGACGCGAAGCGACAAACTCTTTCGCGACAAGGTTCATCCCGTCATGAAGAGAAGTGATCATACAAAAATTAGCCGCTGAGTAATATGGAGCTATTTCTTTATGGCTATGATGACGCTTCAGGAGAAGTATGGCTTTCCAGTCTTTTGACTTGAATCTCTGGTTTATTCTGACGGCTTCACTTTCAACTGCGGCAACTGTATCAGAATAGGTCTTAAGCATAGTCCGGCTTGGGGCTCCTACCTGCACAAAAGTTAGTTTCCCAATATAGGCCGGGTTCTTCTCGAGAAACCGTTCGATTGCCAGAAATTTTTCAACTATGCCTTTTGTGTAATCTATCCTGTCAACACCGATACCCATAAACTTAGATGCAATTCCATGTTCATTCAAAACATGGGATGGAGTCAATTTAGGAGTAACATTATTAAAATCTTTCAGGGTAAATGCTATGCTGATCGGAAATGGCTTGACAAGTGTAGTTCTTCCCGCCATTTTCACTGAAAAATTATCCCATAGAACCCTTGATTCAAGTGCACTGTTGACTGTTTCAAGAAAATGGTTACAATGATATTGTGTATGAAAACCAATAAGATCGGCGCCCAGCATTCCATGCAGAATTTCTTTTTGCCATGGGCATATGCCAAAAGATTCCGGATTCGGCCATGGTATATGCCAGAATATTGCGACTTTTGCCTTGGGTTTTGCCCTTTTTATGAGTTCAGGCAACAGAGCAAAGTGAAAATCCTGAATAAGGATGAAAGGCTCTTCGTCATCCTGTGTTTCAGCCAGAACAGCTCTGGCAAAATCCTCATTCACCTTTTTATAGAAATTCCAGTCATCATTTCTGAAAGTCGGCCGGGTATGCGCAATATGACAAAGCGGCCATAATCCTTCGTTTGAAAACCCGTAGTAAAAATGATTTTCTTCTTCTTTTGTTAGCCATAGTCTTTTTAGGGTATACTTCGGTTCTTCAGGAGGGACTTCTACTTTATCGTTTTTGTCAACAGTCTCTTTGTCGGCATCACCGCTTCCCGAAGCAATCCACAGTCCGCTGCAGGCTTTGAGTATAGGTTCCATTGCCGTAATCATCCCGCTGGCAGGTACAATGCACTTAATCTCTTTTCCTTCATGAATATGCATATATGGCTCACGATTGGAAACCACAATCATTTTCTTCCCTTTCAAAAGATTTTCTATTTCCACCTTGAGCCGTTCAGGGGTCCATATGGCTTCTGCACTTGATCTTAACTGTGCTTCTTCATATGCAGTTGCCTTAGCTTCATTCATCTCTTTTGCAATATTCTCAATTTCTTTATGAAGCGGGTCAAGAAAGTCAAGATGAGGCTGTGGCTTTAACTGGACCATTTTCCCGGTTCGAACAGCTTTTACCCAATCAACAATTTTATTTACCTGCCTGAAGATTCCCCATCGCACAAGAACCAGGGTAGCAAGCGAGATCAATAATGCCTGGATAAACCAGCTTACGAAGTTCCGGAACCAGATCTTTTCTATAAGCTTGTCAATGTATCCGGCGTCGGTGTAAATAATAACTGCCCTGTTAATTCCTGAATTATTTTTAATAGGTTTTATAAACTGATATATTTTGTTTCCTTCTGATTTAAAATAATTACCGACAGATGTATCTGCAGCAATAGCCTGAGAGACATAAGTCCTTGAATAACTTATCAAAATTCGTGAACCATAATTGCTGAAAACGCTGTCATTATTGATAAAAACAGCTAAACCAACCAGATTGTATTGCCTGGTGACACTGTCTGCAAACCATTCAATTCTCTGCCTTTCAGGTTGTTGTAACAGAAAGGTGTCATTTTTCAGTATTTCACCTGAAACCCTGATACTTCTTGTTTCGAGCTCTCCGTTGAGCTTGGTTCGTTCAGCTGAGCTCTGATAAAATGTAAAACCAAAGGCTACTACCCCGACAGCAAAAATGATAGAAAGAATAAATGATATAGTTAATCTCATACTGACATTTTTTTTAAAAGTGATACAACTTCACTGATATCATTAAGCTTAAATTTAGCAAAGGTTTCTCCCTCGCCGACCTTTATCGTATAGGCATTGGAATGGTTCTGAAAATATTCAAACATCTCTTCATCAGTCGTATCATCTCCGATGGACAAAATGAAATCATATATATTTTGCTCATAGAGCCTCTTCACTGCTCTCCCTTTACCGATTGAATCACTCAGGATTTCGACCACCTTATTGCCATCCAGTATTTTTAAATCATGGTTTCCGATTATTTCAGACAGAATCCTGATAAGCTCTCTGGAGCTCTTATAGCCAGCATCAGATTCTGCATTTCTGTAATGCCATGCCAGGGAATAAATTTTTTCCTCAATAAATGAACCGGGACAAGCATCTGTAATCTGATTCATAATGGGAATTACAGATTGTTTCCACAAATCACTTTTTTGTTCCCGAGTTTTCCACTGCCCATTTTCCTTTATTATAGCACCATGTTCTGCAATAATATTAATTGGAATATGATCTAAAAACTTATCGATATCATCATGGCTCCTGCCGGTTATTATAAAAATTTCCATTCCCGGAAGTGAGATCAGCTTTCTGATAATCTCTGTTATTTCTCTGGTCAGTTTAGCTTTTTCCGGCGTTGCGGTAAGGTTGACAAGCGTTCCGTCATAATCAAGTAAAACAAGTTTGTTTAGGGCATTTTTGAATTTTTTATTGATTTCTGCTTCAGTTTTGCTGTCCATAGTAATTTATGAGTTGGGAAAACACTACTGGTTAAGTTCTACACCAGCAGAGAGTTAAATATTTATACAAATATAGCATATTTGTTTCTGGAAGAGTTCATTAAAAATATATCTATCTGCTATATTCTGATTGCACAGATAATTTCAATGCTATCTTTGTAAAGTGTAATTATGCAAACATTTAACAAATTAAATTCGAAAAAACATACTCATCAAATTGAATATTTATTATGAATAATCTGAATTATGGTGTTATTGGCAATTGCCGGAGTGCAGCACTGGTGTCGGAAAGAGGAAGTATTGACTGGTGCTGTCTTCCTGATTTTGATTCACCTTCCATATTCGCCAAACTTATTGACAACGTGAAGGGCGGCTTCTTTAGTGTTGAAGTTGATGATAATTATATAATTTCACAAAAGTACCTTATCTGGACAAATGTAATATGTACAGAATTTAAATCAGATCAGGGTACATTTGAGGTAATTGACTTTATGCCACGTTATAAAATAGCTGATAATAGTTATTTTGCCCCTGCTGAAATTTATCGTTATCTTAAGTATATATCAGGCGCTCCAAGCTTTAAAGTCAAATATTCCCCTGCATTTAATTATGCCAGAGAGGAGGTCTCAAATGTTTTAGAAGACAATCATATAAGGACCTATTCAATGGTAAAACCTACAGATTGTATTTTCCTGTATTCAAGTCTGAATTTCAATGATATCCTCGATTCAAAAGAAATTTTGCTCACCCAGCATCAGTTTCTGCTTTTATCCTACAACCAAAAACTTATTGAAATAGATATTAAAAGGGTTTATCTCGAATTCCAGCGTACAAAAGTTTACTGGCTTAACTGGACAAACCGTTCAAAGAAGTATGAGAAATATAACGAAGAAATAATCAGGAGTTTATTGGTTTTAAAAATAATGTCTTATCAACCTACAGGTGCTGTATTGGCAGCCTTAACTACCAGTATCCCTGAAACTATTGGTGAGGTTAGGAATTGGGATTATCGTTTTTGCTGGTTACGCGATGCATCAATGTCGCTGGAAACATTGATAAAGATGGGGCATTTATATTCCGCACAACGCTTCCTTGATTATTTAAAGAGAATTCTTAAGTCAAAAACCGATTCATTCCAGATAATGTATGGAATCAGAGGTGAAAGGGAACTCATAGAAACAGAACTTTCACATCTGTCGGGATATGAAAACTCAAAACCGGTGAGAATTGGAAATGCCGCATACTCCCAGAGACAAAATGATGTTTTTGGTTATCTTTTGAATATTATTCACCAGTATTATGAATTTTTTCCGGGTACATTAGACGAAATTGAAGATTTATGGGAAATTGTACGCAATATTTCCCTTACAGTTTCCACTCATTGGGAAAAACCGGATAAAGGCATTTGGGAGATACGCGGAGATGAAAAACATTATGTTTTCTCAAAGGTAATGAGTTGGGTTGCAATGGACAGGGCCACTAAAATTGCAATCGCTTTAAATAAACCTTACTACGCTGAAACATGGGAAGGTATTGCACATGATATTAAAGAAGACATACTGAAGAAGGGCTGGAATGAGAAGCTTCAAACATTCACCCAAACCTATTGTAATTCAGAGCTCGATGCCTCTTTATTACTAATGGCAGAGTATGGCTTTATTACTGCCGATGATATAAGGTATCAGAAAACTGTCATGGCTGTTAAAAATGAACTTTTTTATAACGGTCTGGTTTATCGCTATAAAACTCCTGATGATTTTGGAAAACCGATGTCATCATTTACTATATGTACTTTCTGGCTGGTTCAGGCTTTGTTCCGAATAGGTTCGAAGGAAGATGCAAAAAGCATCTTTGAAAACCTTTTAGCCTATGGTAATCATCTTGGACTTTTCAGTGAAGATATTCATTTCTCTACAAAAAGGCTTTTGGGAAATTTCCCTCAGGCATATTCACATTTAGCCTTAATTAATACAGCATCTATGTTTTCTGAGGAGAAATTTAGTCAGAAATTTGTCAGGCCATAACAATTATCTTGGAACCTCATTTACCAGCAACCAGAATAATCCAGTATTCTGCATTACTTTAATAAAATCACTGAAATCAACTGGTTTTACGACATAACCATTTGTTCCCAATTCATATGCAGCTTTAATATCCGGATCTTCTTTGGATGAGGAAACGATCACCACTGGCAATTTTTTTGTTTTCGGATTTGATTTAATTCTTTTCAAAACCTCGAGTCCGCTAATTTTTGGCAGCTTCAGATCGAGAAATATTACCTTAAGAGGCGAGGAAATATTCCGTGAGGCAAACTTTCCTTCACAAAACAGGAAATCCAGAGCTTCCTGGCCATCCTCAGCAACGTATACTTCGTTTACAAGATTGTGTTTCCTCAGAGCCCTGAGTGTCAGTTCCGCATCATATGGATTATCCTCAACTATAAGGATTTGTACGGGATCAAAGTTGTTTACCATGGTGGTTTTTGTTAATCAGGGTTAAAACTATATTTCGCTAATTATTGGTATTGAAAAGTAAAATTCAGCACCCTTATCCAATTCCCCTTTTGCCCAGACCTTGCCGCCATGCCGTAGTACAATCCGCTGTACTATAGCCAGCCCCACGCCTGTGCCGTCAAATTCCTTCTGGCTGTGCAGACGCTGGAATACTCCGAATAATTTATCCATATAAGCCATATCGAATCCAACGCCGTTATCCTTAATGTGATAGACACAGTACCCTTCCTCCTTTTTGCACCCAATTGTTATAATCGCTTTTTCTTTTTTTGAACTATATTTTATGGCATTGGAAATCAGGTTTATCCAGACTTGTTTTAACATATTCGGATCTCCGGATGAATTGCAGATGTCTCCCATTTTGAACTGTATTCTTTTTACAGAGGATTCATCAGTAAGTTCACTAAAGGCTGAATTGACTATATCTTTCATATTGATAAGGCCTTTCTTCAGTTCCGTGCGGTTCAATCTTGAGAATGAAAGAAGATCATCAATGAGGTTTCCCATTTTGAGAGAGTTTTCCTGAATTACAGAACATATTCTTTTACCTTCATCATCAAGTTTGGAACTATATTCCTCAACCAGGATCTGTGTAAATCCGCTAATACTCCTGAGAGGTGCACGAAGATCATGAGATACAGAATATGAGAAGGCCCCTAACTCCTTATTGACAACTTCGAGTTCAGATGTACGTTCTTCAACTCTTTGTTCAAGGTTTGCGTTGAGTTCTCTGATCACTTCTTCAGCTTTTTTTCGTTCAGTTATATCGTAAAATGTTGCCAGCAGATTACCTCTGATTCTTATCCCTGAAATAACAACCGTCAGCACAGTTCCATCTTTACATGTAATTCTGTACTCATTCCCTTTTAAATCACTGTACACTGAATCAGCGCCGGAGACCGCTGCTGCCCGGGATTCGATAACTGTTTTACGGTAAGCAGGATCGGGATATGCCTTCTCCCACCACTCTTTTATTGTCGGAATATCGGTTTCCGTGTAACCGAATGTCTTAAGAAATTGATCATTTCTGAAAACCACCACACCTTCCCCATTTGAATAAATAACGGGTAGAGGTAAATTTTCCAGAAGTAACCGGAATTTCTCTTCACTCTCGCGCAGAGCTTTTTCAGCAAGTTTTGTTTCGGTAACATCACGACCAACAACTACGGACCCGAAGATTGCGCCGTTCTGATCCCTTATCGGGCTGAAGTTAAGACTGCCAATCCATTTTTCCCCTGTATCCTTACGCTGCAATATATATTCCTCGTTGGTTGCAACTTCTCCTCTCAGAGCTCTTGGAACAGCCCACATATCGAGCGGAGCAATTTCTCCTTCACGTAGATAAACATTAAGGAAATCAGGATAATCAGACAGAGTTTTGGAACACTCCTCTTTACTGCGAAATCTGTGAAATGTCGCAAAAGCATCATTGAACTCAATAAAATCCCCTTTCAGATTGGAGATAAAAACAGCATCTGTCATACTCGCGAGTGCTGCATTCAGGTATGCTCTGTTCTCACGAAGGTCTTCCTCCGCCTGTTTACGACCTGTTATGTCTTCTACTATAGCGAGGTTGTAAAGAAGTTGACCATCCTTATTATAATTTGAAGTTACTGTGAGAGCTCCCCAAATAATCAATCCATCTTTCCTGATATATCGTTTTTCTGTTTTATATACAGGAATTTCTCCATTGATAAGCTTTGTGATAGACATTATGTTATCTTCAATATCCTCGTCTTTGGTAATTTCTTTAAAAGTGAGTTTTTGCAGTTCACTTTCTGTATAACCAGTTATCTTGCAAAAAGTATTATTGGCGGCTAAAAATCTGAATTCTTTATTTACCATTGCCAAGCCAAGCGGACCTTCTTCATAGATTTTCCTGAATTTACTTTCACTATCCCTTAGCTCTAATTCCACATGTTTCCTCTCTGTAATATCAACTGAGAGAATTAAGACTCCTTCAGGAACGGGCTGAATACTGAGGTCAAACCAACCTATGGTTTTATCAGGATAAATAAACTCATTTTCAAGATGATGAGCTGTTCTGTTCTCCAGACAATTTTTTATTAGCATATACAATTCCGTCTCTTCAATACCGTGCCATACTTCATCAAAGCGTTTCCCAAAAAGTTCCTTCTTTTCGAGATGGCTTTGAATTTGAGCTATGTTATTAAGATACAAATATTTCCAATCGAAATCAATAATCTGAAATCCTTCCAGTAGATTGTCAAGATCGGGTCGTAGATAAGAATCCTCGCTCATTTTTTAATCCAGTTAAAGTACATTTTAAAAAAATGTTTAACTGAAAACTGCCTCTTATGCCAGAAGCAATTTTTACTTCACCAGGTACACATCAAATTCAGATCAGTACGGAATCACATCAATAACTCCATTAAATTTACTAAAATTAAAGATGAATTATAATGAGAATGACATAAAAAATGTTAATAGTTTAAATAATAAGCTATTAAGCTAGACTTATTAACTTTTTGAAAATGCCAGAATTGAAGCACTAATGTATTAAAAATTAAGTGGAATTGTGAGTTTAAAACTGATGTTTCTCCCCATATCATAGATCCCTGACCTGCCGGATGGATTATTCGGATACGGTTCAAAATATTTTAACCTGCTGAGATGTGACTGATAAGCTGCATTGGTAATATTATTAATAAGTACATCAATATCAGCAATTACTTTTCCCTTTTTGTTAAATATTTCTGATCCTATTCCTGCGTTGAAAAGAAAATAACCAGGCGTAGGAGTTTCAGTATCATAGGCAGAATATATCCTGTTCTGCCTTGCATAATATTCGATACCAGTTTTCATATAGACTGAACCCAGGAAACTGAATCTTTTCTTAAGATTGACTCTGATTTCGGTAACTGTATGAAGCGGTGGTATAAATGGAAGATACTTTGAACCGGAAGACAGCTGTATCCCGCTTCCGCCTCTGTTCAAACCAAAGACTAACGAGATGGAATTTTCGAAATGGAGCCAGTCATAGGGATGAATATCCAGACTTGCTTCCATTCCATACAATTGAGCTTTTGACTGCTGAAATTTGAAAGTCTGATTTCCCCTGATTATTACTGAATCCTGCCCTGAACGGTTTAGTAATTTCTGGTTAAAAATATAGTTGGAAATATTATTATTGAAAATATCAAGACTACCGCTGATATGATCAGATCTGTAAGATATTCCAATATCTTCCTGAAGGCTGAATTCAGGTTTAAATCCATTATTTCCGATCTGATATAACAGGCTCCCCGAATGAACTCCATTAGCTGAAATTTCTAAAATATTAGGAGCCCGGAAACCACGGGCAATATTTGCCTTTATCAATAATTTGTCAGAAACATTATAAGTTGCACCTACACTACCTGATATTCCTGAAAAATTACGTTTATAACTATTAAAGCTACGTGTTGCCATTAAGGTATCCAGAGGAATAGCCTGCATGTTTAAACCTGTCTCAGGATTAGTACGAATATACATCTGATCATTATTGAAGATACGGATATCATATCGGACCCCGGCGCTTAAATCAATCTTTTTAAGGGTTTTTGTGATAAGCGCAAATGGTCCTATATCCAATTGATGATAATCCGGTATAATAAACTCAGTGCCCTTGTTTGAATTGCTCTGATACATACCATTAATTCCAACACTTGTTTCCCATCCTTTTGATTCAGGCAAAGAGTATTTAATATCATAGGTAAGTGTTCTCAGATCGAGATATGTGCCTGGAATGTCAGGAAACTCAGGATGGCTGAACTCCTTTCTTATACTCTGCTGATATCCGACAGTCAGTCCAAGTTTGCTGGTTCCTATTATAAAGTTATTTGAGGAATATAAAAGGTAATGCTGAACATGCTGGTGCAAAACAGATATTTTATAAGAGTTTAATTCTGAGTTGGATACTACAGGTCTGAATGTATCTGATTCGGTAATTTGTTTTGTAAATCTACGTGTGACTGAATCACGGCTGCCATCAGGTATTTCCTGGAGGTCATTGAATATAGAAAAGCTCAGATGAGAGTAGCCCCACTGTTTATTCAATCCGGCAAAAACTCTTAAATCAGTTTCGTTAAAAGCAGTTCCATAAACTCTTCCATCGTATTTATCCCTGTAATTTTCAGCTTGCTTATGAGAAATGACACCACCCCAGATTACCCCGTTCCTGTTGCCGTTCAGAGAAGCGCTGGTGTTAATCAGACCATTATTAGTCTGATAATTTGTTTCAATATGTCCCTGTATGGTATCAAGATGGAAAGCTGATGCAGGCAGCAAATTGACCACTCCTGCGAGAGCATCTGAACCATAGGTTAAACTTGCCGGGCCTTTGATTATCTCAATGTGATCAACAGCATTTTCATCAATTTCAATACCGTGTTCATCTCCCCATTGCTGACCTTCAAGTCTGACTCCATCAAATAGTGTCAGGACCCTGTTAAACCCCAGTCCGTGAATAAATGGCTTTGAAACATTCGGACCTGTTGTAACAGCACTTACACCCGGAAGTTTTGATATGGCATCTATTACATTTGTGCTTAAATTTTGTTGTAATTCCTTGTTGCTTAGTGAAATAATCGGAACCGAGCTTTTTGTTATCTCCGTTGTCCTTGAAATCCCCGTTATCACAATCTCATTGATTTCTGTAATAGCCTGATCAAGCTCAAAATTACGGTTAGTTGTTGATGACAGGTCAACTTTTTCAACTATAGATTTATAGCCTAAAAAACTGACCTGGACAGTCACGGTGGTTTTTGGGAGCTTAACTATTTTGTAAACACCATTGTTATCCGCAATATCTCCTGTTTTAAGTTCAGGAATATATACTGTCGCCCCGGTTACGGCCTCTCCTGTTTTCCTGTCAGTAACTTTACCTGTTAAAATATTCTGTGCTATTGATACCTGACATATACAAACAATCAATAAAACAAAGAATATATTTTTCATAGATCCAGTCAATTTATTATCAATTTTTTATATGAATTATTTTGAAAACTGAACAGTCCAGTTGAAACTTTAGATAGAGTAATTCATTTCTGACCGTAAACATTTTGTTGTTTAAGTATTTATTAATGTTTGATTAACAATTATGGTTTATAATTGGTTCAGCGAATTAGATAATTTGGGGTGAAATAACCAGGTTGTCTTAAAAGTCCTCTGAGTAACTCTGTGTAAATTGCGTGATCTCTGTGAAGTTGCTTATCCAAAGAAAGAAAAATTATTGAATATCAGGAGACTTAATCAGGATCGATCTGCATTCATCTATTTTAAGTTTACACTCCTGGTTTAGTCCGAGCAGATCGTGAGTATCGAATAATAGAACTTTATTATACTTTTTAATAGCGTCTTTTAGGGAGTACCTTAAGAGGAGTTTATTTGCTAACAGATAGTTATTAAGGATATCTGTTGTATCTTTTTTATAAGCTGACAAAACCAGATTAAATAGGTTTTTGCCGTTTGAAACTTCTCTGAGGAACTTAATGTAAGCATCTTTATTTCCGTCATAACTTGCTGTTCGTTCAATTTCATTACCATTCTGATCAAGTATGATTACCGAATTCCGTTGTTCAAGACTGAAGTGCTTCCATAAAGGTTCATACAATGGATTATCTTCGGACACCTTTATAAGATAAAAATTATCATTCAAAAATTGACTGGTTTTTGCATTCTCAAAGATTTCATCTTTCAGTCTGAGTGACGTGCCACAATCAGGAGCCCAGAATTCAATGATGACTAGTTTACCTGAATTTTTCGTCTTAGCAACAGCTTCATTTATGAACTTAATCTCCTGTTTTTCTGGTTTTTGACTTATGCAAGCCAGCATTATAAGCAAAAGATAAAATATATAAAAGAGTTTCTTCATTGAGTTATAATCTCAGGGTTTAAATGAAGTTTCTTCCCTCAATGGGAAATTAAAATCTGGTACTTTTGTCTTATTGTGGTTTAAAGACAGTAAAACAGCGTAAATGTTGCATAGTAAAGGATATTATTTCTGAGGAAACGGCATTTAGCACTGCGATCTTAATAGTGAGTAAAATGTTTGTTTCTTTCTGGTTTTCAAACAGTCGGGAGACTTTCTTTCCTCATATTTTTAACGGGGTAAAGTCCCCGGGATCGCAGACTTTTATACTTTTCATTCAGCAATCCATAAGTTTGTTAGATTATCATCTGATTTACTGTTAGGTTATTCTGAAGGCTTCCTTCAGTCACTCCTCAAAACATATAAAAATAGAAACATTCCTCCGAATCTTAGAATTC
>Ga0302284_1000328_pt1 | contig 22966 bp, 27 predicted proteins | sample III_Fen_E2_1_FD_198760 | JGI IMG/M metagenome (GOLD analysis project Ga0302284, IMG submission 198760) | Peat permafrost microbial communities from Stordalen Mire near Abisko, Sweden - III_Fen_E2_1 | ecosystem: Environmental > Terrestrial > Soil > Wetlands > Permafrost | place: Sweden: Abisko...
TCACCCTGTGAACTGGACTCCCGATGTTCTTGGTTGGTTCGATGATACTGATATAAGGCAGGCGATGTACTGGAACCTTTTCAGTGGGGGATTTGGTCACACTTACGGCTGTCATCCTGTCTGGCAGATGCTTGCCCCCGGACGTGAGCCGGTTGGACTTGCACGTCATAACTGGTATGATGTTCTTGATCTGCCCGGAGCTTTCGACCTTATTCATGCCCGCCGGTTGATGGAGTCAAGACCTTTTCTCTCAAGAATCCCTGATCAGTCACTGATTGTAACTCAATATTTTCCAGAAACGGATTATGTTGTTGCAACAAGGGGAGATGGGTATGCCTTCGTATATTTCCCAACAGGCTGGTCGGCTGAAATAATCCTTGACAAGATTGGTGCCAAAACTCTGAACGCATACTGGTTCGATCCAAGGAGAGGAGAGTCAAAATTAATAGAGAAAATAGCAGGAACCGGAATCCGCAAGTTTACACCTCCAACAAGTGGTCGGGGCAATGATTGGATCCTTGTTCTGGACGATACATCCAAAAACTTCAAAACACCCGGATTATAATTATGCAGCTTGGAATAAGTTCATATACATATACATGGGCTGTCGGGGTTCCTGGCTCATTGCCATCAAAGCCTGTTTCAGCTATTGATCTGGTTGATAAAGCAGTACTTTCAGATGTAAAACTTGTTCAGATTGCTGATAATTTATCGCTTGAAAATTTTACCGCTGGAGAATTGAATAACCTTGTAAGTTATGCAGGAAATAAAAAGGTCATGTTCGAATTTGGGAGCAAAGGACTTACACCAGAACATACAATAAAATGCCTTAAAATTGCAGAAAGAATTTCTTCACCTATACTACGCATGGTCATTGATACTCCGGGCTTTCAACCTGATATGCAATTGATAATCAGTATTATCCGTGATTTATTACCCGAATTTAGTTCAAGGAAAATCCAACTTGCTATTGAAAACCATGACCGGTTTAAAGCCAGGGAATTTGAAAATATTATCCAGTCAGTCGGAAGCGATTGGGTTGGCATCTGTCTCGATTCTGTTAACTCATTGGGAGCAGGTGAAGGATTCGTAACAGTTTCAGATATTCTATTGCCCTATACAATTAATCTGCATATCAAGGATTTTATAATATTCAGGGTTTCACATAAAATGGGCTTTACTATTGAAGGTCGTCCTGCTGGAAAAGGTATGCTTAATATCAGGGAAACGGTTGATAGACTTTCCGTTATGAACAAGTGTAAAAGCGCAATACTCGAATTGTGGACACCTCCTGAAAAAAACATTGAAGATACTGTTGTTAAAGAAGACAAATGGGCTGATGAAAGCATTGAGTACCTTAAAAACCTATTATAGAAAAATCAAGTTATGGAAAAATTAAAATTTGCAGTAATTGGCTGCGGATTCTGGTCTAAGTTCCAGATAGGAGCATGGAGTGAACTTGAAGGAATTGAACTCGTTGCTGTATACAACCGTACACTTTCAAAAGCGCAGAAAATTGCCGAAACATTTAAAGTTCCTCGTGTATATGATGATCCTGAAGAACTCTTTGCCAGTGAAAAGCTTGATTTTGTTGATATAATTACCGATGTTGATTCTCATTCACATTTTGTGAATATGGCGCTTAAATACGGGGTTAAGCATATCATTTGCCAAAAGCCCATGGCACCCGATTTTGAAACCGCACAACAAATGGTAAATGCCTGCAAAATTGCAGGTTCAAAACTATACATTCACGAAAACTACCGCTGGCAGGCCCCGGTACGCCGATTTAAACAGATAGTTGATTCGGGTGTAACAGGTAAGCCTTTTAAAGCCCGGGTCACATTTCTTTCGGGGTACCCCGTATTTGACAATCAGCCATTTCTCAGGGAACTCGATCATTTTATTCTTACCGATATGGGTTCACATATACTTGATGTTGTCCGTTATCTTTTCGGAGAATGTGATAAACTCTGGTGTCGGACCAAAGCAATAAGCCCGGGAATAAAAGGGGAGGATGTTGCAATGATTCTTATGGATTTGAAGAATGGAATGCCGGTTTATACAGAAATGTCATATGCATCAATTATTGAATATGATACTTTCTCTACTTTAAATATTCTGGTTGAAGGTGATAAAGGATCTGTCTGTCTTGGTCCGAAGTTTGAGATCCGGACTACTACTCATCAGGGAACTAATTCAGAAGTTGTAAAATTTCCCTCTTACCCGTGGGCAGACCCTGATTATATAGTCAATCATGAAAGCGGCATTCAAATCAACAGGAATATCCTGGATGATATTAAAGGAACCGGAAAAGCTGAAAACACAGGGGAAGATAATTTTGAATCCGTGAAGCTTGTATGGGCTTGCTATGAATCGGCTAAAACAGGTAAGGTGATTAACCTGAGTAGCTTTGGAATTAGTGAATAGTTATATGATTCAGTTTTACGCTACTTCCATGGATATGATAGATAATAAATAAATATTATAATCAGTAAAATATGAAAAGAAATATTGTGCTAATAGGAGCAGGTGGCAAGATGGGGATGCGACTTACTCATAATCTGATAAAGTCGTCATATAAGGTTTCTTATGTGGAGATTAGTCCGTCAGGCATTAAAAAATTAAAAGAGAAAGGTATCACCGTATCCCGTGCTGATGATGTTATTCCTTCTGCAGATGCTGTTATATTTGCTGTTCCCGATGTCGCATTGGGCAAAGTCACCTCGGAATACTTACCGATGATGAGAAAGGGAGCCATAGCAGTGACTTTAGATCCTGCTGCAGCACTCGCAGGTAAATTATTTGACAGGTCCGATATATCTTACTTCATCACTCATCCAACCCATCCATCCATTTTTAACTGGGAGCCTGTTGAGGAAAACATGAAAGATCATTTCGGAGGTATTGCGGCAAAACAGTCGATAGTATGTGCCATTATGCAGGGTACAATGAAAGATTATATGATAGGAGAAGAACTTGCCTGTACTTTTTACGCACCTGTATTAAGATCTCACAATATTACGGCTGAACAGATGGGATTGCTCGAACCTGCACTTGTTGAAACACTTGCTTCAACATGTATTTTTGTGATACGGGAGGGACTGGATGAAGTCATAAAGCGGGGTGTTCCTGCTGATGCTGCAAGAGACTTTTTGCTCGGGCATTTGCGTATTCAGATGGCTGTATTATTCAATGAATTGCCAGGAGCAGTTTTTTCTGACGCAGCAAATAAAGCATTGCAACGCGGATTGAAAGAATTTATTAAAGAAGACTGGCGCAAGGTATTTGAACCTGAGAATGTAAAAAACCAGATTGAATCAATAACATGAGATATCATGGGAAACTTTTAATATAAAATCATATTTCCGGCATTACTTATATTTGTTCTATTCAATATGCAAGCCCTGGAACCTTAGCAAAATGCTTGATTCGGTAAAACCGGAGGCTGTTTGTGCATTTGGTTCTGTTTACGATCATATGTCTGTGGTGGAAGCAAGTGATGCGAGAGAATCGGCTGCAACAGTGAAAACGGTACTATCGCCAGAAATGATTCCATTGGATTATAATTTAAATTATATAAAAAATTAGTATAACTTTCTATTTTATAATACATAGAATCATTGATTTTGGCTTCGACGTGCTCCGCTTCGCTCCGGTTCTTCGTTTACCCGGGTCCATGAGGAACCTGAAAGATCAATTTAAAAAAATAACTAATAAACGATTATAATCATGGCTAAAAATGAGTTCTCACGCAGAAAATTTATTGGTAAAACAGCAGCAGGACTAGTCGGAGCTGCTGTTTCATCAGGAGCTTCTTCAATGAGTGCAGCCTCGTACGATAGAATTATCGGCGCTAACGACCGGATCAACTTGGGATTTCTTGGATGTGGTGGACGCAGCAGTGATCATCAGAGAATGGTAAAAACATCAGAGAAGGACAAAAATCTCGGTGTTGTTGCGGTATGTGATATCTGGAAACTTAATAAGGAAAAGGCAGCAGCGAATTGTAAAAAGCTGTTCGGAACCGATGTAAAACAGTTTAAATATTCCGAAGAAATGCTGATAATGCCGGAACTGGATGGAGTGATGATAGCAACCGGAGATTTTCAGCATGCAAAACTTTTAGCAGAAGTTGTCAGGGCCGGGAAAGATTGCTATTGTGAAAAGCCTATGGCAATAGACGTGGAAGAAGCTAAACTCGCCAGAAGTACAGTTCTCGGATCAAAACAAGTTGTGCAGATTGGTTCTCAATGGGTAAGCGATCCTATACAAAAGAAAGTCCGGGAAATTGTTCATTCGGGTCGATTGGGTCAGATTACGAAAATTGAACAGGTATGGAATGATAATGGTCCGCGATGGCATGTTCCGAATGATCCGGATGTTGCCGCAATCAGAGAGGAGGATACCGACTGGAACAGATGGCTGCTGGGCAAACCATATGTCCCGTTTGATCCATGGAAATATTTTGAATTCAGGATATTCCGTGATTATTCCGGTGGAATTACATCACAGTGGATGAGCCATGCGGCAGGTCTGGTTCATTTTTATACCGGCACTGCAATACCGGATTCAATGGTAGCAAACGGAGGAATTTTTGGCTGGCCGGATATACGGCAGAACCCTGATACATTTCAGGCTCTTGCAACATATGATGATGCAAAATTATTATATTCCTACACTTCAAACTATGCAAGCAAATTTGGTGATTACACATGCATTCGCGGAAAAGACGGGACTTTATTCTCTCATGGAGGAGAGGGCAGCGCCCGCTGGTTTTTCATTCCTGAACATAAATCTCTTCCGGGTGGTTTTGATTTCTATGAAGGTATGAAAGAAACAATCAATAAGGGAATAGCTGAAATTGTAACTACTGAAGAATATGGTATGAAACTCGGACCAATTTATCTTAGTGATGAAAATAAATACCACCTCGATAACTGGATTGATTGTATGCGAAACAGGAGTACAGTTCCTAACGGGAGTATCCATACCGGGTTCTGGCATTCGATAGCCTGTATAATGGCAACACAGGCTTACCGTGAAGGTAAAAAGCTTTATTGGGACCGAACAAAGGAAGAGATTACGGACCATCCGGTTATTTTTTAGGATTTATGACGGGATTTTCGGTTATGTGCAGTGGCATTGCCGGCATTACGTGATGGTTAAAACTCATCTCATACTTAGAATATGATACATATTTTAATACTCTGTTTTTGTCTTCTTTCTAAAATTTGTCAAAGTATGAATGCCCGTCAGGATAATAAGTCAACTTTCACGATTGAAAGGACTGATAGATTACCCCGGGTTCTGCCGGCAGACCATGGTGATATGATTGCAAGTAAGCTGAAACTCGAAGCTGTTATGAAATTTGGAGAACATAACCTGCCTGATAATCTCGCTGAATGGGAAGCTTACAGGAAGCAGCTTAAAAATGAGATCATAAATAAAGCACATGTTGTTATTGACCACGATCTCGCAATAAATATTAAAGAGACGGGTACGATACAGATGAATGGGTATAGTATTAAAAATATTGCTTTTCAGACAAAGCCCGGGATTTATACTACTGCCAATTTGTACATACCTGATGGACCAGGGCCATTTCCGGCAGTGATTAATATACCCGGTCACTGGGAAAAAGCCAAAATTGATTCCGCAGGTCCGCAGGCAGTAGGTCATAGTCTGGCTTCCAATGGTTATGTATGTCTGACCGTTGATCCATGGGGCTCAGGAGAGAGGACCACAATCCACGGCAACTTTGAAGACCATGGTGATGAGAATAATCTAGGATCATCCCTGCTGAATATAGGGGAACCGTTAATTGGTATCGAAATTTCGGATAACATCAGAGGTATTGACCTGCTTTGTTCATTACCTTTTGTCGACCCGGCTAAAATAGGTGCAACCGGAGCGAGTGGAGGAGGTAGCCAGACTATCTGGTTAGCAGGGCTAGATGAACGGATTAAAGCCACCATGCTGGTAGTAAGTGCAGGAACATTTGAATCCCATGTCATGGGATCTCCCTGTATTTGCGAAGTTATGAATGATGCATTGAATTTCACCGAAGAATCGGGTGTACTTGCACTGGTGGCCCCGAGAGCGTTAAAGATGTGCAGTCATAAAAAGGATGAAATTCCGGCATTTTTACCCTCCCAGATGTTACGTAGTTACAATAATGCTAAACCGGTATTTAAAATGTATGGGGTACCGGATAATTTTACGTTCCAGTTGTTCGATCTTCAGCATGGGTACATGAGAGAGGACAGGGAAGCTTTACTTGGATGGTTTGATTTCCATCTGAAAGGGACTGGCAACGGTGCAGAAAAAAAGGAAGCGCTCTTTCATCAACTTCCCGAAGACAGACTAATGGTATTTGCTAAAGGACAAAGAGATCCGGATGTCAAATGTACAGTTGAATACTGCATTGAAAAAGGTAATGAACTGAGGACTGATTTTCTGAATTGCAGGTCATTTGTCGCAGAATCAAAGAGAAAGGAATTAAGAGCTATATTGGGAATAAGCGAAAAATCTGTTTTGAAAAATATCCACAAATTTGCGAACATAGATGGATGGGACAGGTTTGCTTTAGAAACTTCTGATAATAAGCTCATTCCGGTTTTGTTGCATCCGCCATCAGCCAATTCCGGTGAATTTGTAATTGTTGCAAATCCTGAAGGAAAAGATAAAATTCCATCAGATCTGGTTTCCGGAATCATAAACACAGGTAAAGGACTTGTTGTTGTTGATCTTACAGGTACAGGAGAAGCTTCAGGAACTTCTGCAGCAGATAGTTATGGATGGGGAAGGCTCCGTACTATATCCAGATCTGAGTTATGGTTTGGCAGAACCATTATTGGTGAATGGGTTAAAGAGCTGAATGTTGTGACCCGGTTTTTGAGGACTGATTACAAAGCGTATAAAGTAGAGATAGATGGAAGTAAGGAAGCCGGACTTGCAGGGTTATTCCTGAGTGCACTTGAAGGTAATGTTGATAACCTTATCCTGCGTAATGCTCCTGTCAGTTATCTGTTTGATACCCGCAAAGGTATTGACTATTTCAGCTCAGGCATCAACCTTCCTGGTTTTCTTAAATGGGGGGATGTATCGCTTGTGGCAGCACTTTCCTGTAAAAATGTTTTGTTTGTTAACCCGGTTACTATGTCAGGAAATGAGATAACCGGCGATAAACTGGGCGCGGTAGAAAATGAATTTGACAAATTGAGAGATTTATGCCACCAGTCAGGGAAAACTGTTTTTAAATAAAGAACATAAAATCCTTTTCAGTGTGATTCTGCGAGGGTAATTCGCTTCGCTCATTGATCCCCTTATTCCAGTCTGCAAATAGAAAATAACCACCATGTTGCGCATTTTTTTTGTTTTTATGTATCCCTTCTGTAAGCAGGCTTACAATGGTCTACATAAAAACAAAAAACCCTTCCGGAGTTGTTGTTTTCTGTTTGATTGTGTAGCAGAGCGGACGAAAATCGAACTATTTTGAACAGGATTTATTGAAGCTGACAAATCTGAAATAGATTATTACTATTAAATTTATTTTCGCATATTGTTAGAATTAGTGAGCATTGAATGTGTCTGAAAGCGGAGAGTTCATAGCTAAAGTGGTATAACAACTGCCTCATAATCAGCGAGTCGCTGGGTCGAGCCCAGAGGTTACAGAAATTACCTACTTAATAATTTTTCCTAAAAAGCATATAGTTCTGTTTGATGTATTAAAATTTTTATATTTTTGTTTCGTAATTAGACGAAACACTAAATGAAATGGAGATAAAGGAAAAGGTGAAGGGGTACACTGATAATCAGGAAAAGATTGCCCGATACTCGAAAGCATTGGGACATCCTGTGAGAGTGTTTATAATGGATTTTCTTGTAAAGAATACAGATAAGTGTTGTTACAGCGGCGATATGGCCGAAGAACTTCCAATAGCCCGTTCAACACTCTCCCAGCATCTGAAAGAATTAAAAGAAGCTGGTTTGATTCAGGGTGAAATAAATCCTCCTTATATTAAATATTGTATAAATAAAACCGGATGGTCAGAAGCCAAAAAGTTACTTGGCACTTTTTTTAATAGAAAATAGTAAATAATTATATAATGGAAATAAAAATATTAGGCACAGGTTGTTCAAAATGCAAAACCCTTGAGGAAATTACCCGTAAAGTTGTAAAGGATAATGGCTTTGATGCTAACATCACAAAGGTTGAAGACATTGTTGAAATTATGAAATTCAACATCATGACAACACCCGCCCTGGTCGTAAACGAAAAAGTTGTTTCAAAAGGACGTATACCATCTGTTGATGAGATAAAACAATTTCTAACCAAATAATTAACTAACCCCATGAGAAAATTCTTTTTATTAAGTTTCGCATTGATCACTCTGGTTGGTATTTCCTGTAATTCCCAAACAAACCAGAAACCCGCTTCATCAGTTTCAAAGAATGGTGATGTTGAGGTTTATTACTTTCACATGACAATCCGTTGTGTAACATGCAAAACTGTGGAAGCTGAAGCCAGAAAAAACATTGAGATGCTTTATGCTGATCAGGTTAAAACTGGGAAGATAAGTTTCACTGCACTTAACCTTGAGGAAGCAACCGGAAAAGCAATGGGTGATAAATTGGGTGTAAACAGCCAGACACTTCTGATTGTCAAAGGTGACCAGAAGATCAATATTACAAATGAGGGTTTTCTTTATGCTGTTTCCCAGCCACAAAAATTCACTGAGGTTATGAAATCGAAGATAGATCCTCTGATTAAATAATATTCATTCGTTGTAGAGACAGGTCTGAGACCTGTCTCTACCGCGTTCACGTCATATGTTCCAATATTTTCATTATGGATTTTCTTACGAATCTTCTTGATAGTAGTTCCATGCCATGGGTTACAGCCTTATTACTTGGCTTGATGACAGCTATCAGTCCATGTCCATTGGCAACAAACATTACAGCAGTCGGATTTATCAGTAAAGATTTGGAAAACCGCAACAGAGTCTTTTTCAATGGATTGTTCTTCACACTTGGAAGAGCGATCACTTATACTATGATACCATTAATTATATATATTGGTGCAGACCAGTTTAAATTCTCAGGGTTCTTCCAGCGGTATGGTGAGAAAATCATTGGACCTCTGTTATTGTTAATCGGAATCTTCATGCTGGATATTATCAGGATAAATTTTCCCGGTTTTGGCAGACTATCAGAGAAGATGGAGAAGAGAAAGTCGTGGCGGTTTATTGATGCAGTATTGCTGGGGATGGTTTTTGCTCTTGCTTTCTGCCCTTACAGTGGCGTGTTGTATTTCGGTATGCTTGTTCCCTTGACCATATCAAGTGCATCCGGACTATACCTGCCGGTTATATTTGCGATAGCAACAGGTATACCGGTAATCATTTTTGCATGGGTTCTGGCTTATACTGTATCAGGATTAGGAGGTCTTTATAATAAGATAAAAATATTTGAACTCTGGTTCAGAAGAGTAGTCGCTGCACTCTTTATCATTGTTGGTCTTTATTATATTATCAGGATTTACTTATAAAAAAATTTGCACATTTATTTCGTAGTAAGACGAAACATCAATTATTATTAAATGAAAAATATTAAAACAAATATCTGGTTACCTGTTGTATTATTACCAGTCTGGTACATCATATACCATAACCTTCAACCGGTTTCCAATTGGCTAATTGATTTAGTTTTAGGAATGACCAAAGGGGCACACCTTACTGAAGCTCTACGTTTCTTTGTATTTGAATTCCCAAAGGTCCTGATGCTGCTTACACTTATTATTTTCTTTGTAGGAATTATACGGACCTATTTCACCCCTGAACGAACCCGTAAAGCACTTGAAGGGAAGAAAACATTTACGGGTAATGTTATGGCTGCGATGCTCGGAATTGTCACTCCGTTTTGTTCATGTTCGGCTATTCCCCTATTTCTGGGATTTGTAGAGTCAGGCGTTCCGCTTGGGGTCACATTTTCTTTTCTTATCGCCTCTCCAATGATTAATGAGGTTGCAGTGGTTCTTCTATATGGAATGTTTGGATGGAAGGTAGCTTCGATATATGTGGGAACTGGATTGTTTATAGCAATCTCTGCCGGTTGGATAATTGGATTGTTGAGGCTCGAAAAATGGGTTGAACCATGGGTATACGAGACACATCTTGGTAATAATGGGGATAAAGAAGGAAAAATGATTTTCGGTAACAGGATCAGCCTCGGATATGATGCCATAAAAGATATAGTTGGTAAAGTATGGATCTATGTGGCTTTAGGTATCGCTGTCGGAGCAGGCGTACATGGGTATGTTCCCGAAGATTTTATGGCAGCACTGATGGGGAAATCGGCCTGGTATTCAGTTCCATTGTCGGTTTTAATTGGCATCCCTCTATATTCCAATGCTGCTGGTATCGTTCCAATAGTGTCTGTTCTTCTCGAAAAAGGAGCATCGCTGGGAACATCATTAGCATTTATGATGTCGGTAATTGGTTTATCTCTGCCAGAAATGATAATCCTGCGTAAAGTATTGAAGCTCCCGTTGATTTTCACTTTTATCAGTGTAGTAGGATTAGGAATAATGATTGTAGGATATTTATTCAATATAATATTCTAAATATATGAGAATTACAAAAAGATATGAAATGAAAGTTATTCTACACTTTCAACTATTCTTAATGATATTAGCAGCGACTGCTTGTGGTCATATTTCTATTGTATTCCATGCAAGCAGATGCAATCTGTCATGAAATCAATTGAAGCCAAATATAGTAAAGAGGTAAAAATCGAGTTCTATGATGTATGGACTGAGGCAGGCAAACCATATGGTCTTAAATATGATATTGAGTCAATTCCAACCCAGGTGTTTCTTGACAAAACAGGTAAGGAATATTACAGGCATGTCGGATTCTTCCCTGAGGAAGAGTTAGTGAAGGTATTACAACAGAAAGGGGTAAAACAGAATTAAATGAATAATATTTTTGAAAATTATGGTTTTATAAGCTGTGGAATTTTAAATGTTTCACCCCTTGAGTCATACGAGTTATGTGGTAAAGGCGCTATAATTGTTGATGTCAGAGAGGTGTATTTAAATAATTTTAAAAATTTCGACGTTCCTGAAATCTTGTTTATCCCAATAAGTAAACTGGTTCAGGAATTATCAGAATTGCCACAGGAAAAGTATCTCATATTTGCTGATACTGTAGGATTAAGAAGTAAAGAAGCAGTAGTTCTTCTTAAAGAAAAAGGATTTATAAAAATTGCAAATATGGCAGGCGGGATTGTTGACTGGGAGCGTGATGGGTTGCCACTTAAAACAAATATTGAAGAAAGGTTATCCGGTTCATGCATGTGTCAGTTGAAGCCGAGGGAAGGCAAGAAAACCTCTAAAATATGAATTTATGAAAATCGAATTGGAATCAATCATCACCTGTCCTGAATGCGGACATAGCGAAAAAGAAACAATGCCTACAGATGCATGTCAGTTCTTTTATGAATGTAAAAACTGCGGAAAGGTTTTAAAACCAAAACCCGGAGATTGTTGCATTTACTGTTCTTATGGCACGATTCCCTGTCCCCCGGTTCAGGAAAATAAAAAGTGTTGCTAAACTTTAACCCAAAATCATATCATTATGAAACAGTCAGTTGGTTTTATCGGTGGCGGAAGAGTGACAAAAATTCTTCTGCAGGCGTTTAAAAATAAAAACGCTAACTTCAGTAGAATTGTTGTTATGGACACTAATCCTGATGTTTCAGGAAATCTAAAAAAATTATTTACTGATATTCAGATTGATAGTGCATCCATTGCAGCTTCGCAGGATATAGTTTTTATTTCCCTGCATCCTCCAGTTGTGATGGATACTCTTGAGCTTATAAATGGTAGTATCAACAATAATACCATCGTGATTTCTCTTGCCCCCAAAATCACTATAGCGAAAATATTATCAAAACTGAACCAAACTAAAAAAATTGTGAGGTTAATTCCAAATGCAACATCATTCATTAATGAAGGTTATAACCCCGTATGTTTCTCATCTGATTTTTCCAGTAGTGAAAAGAACCAGGTTCTTGAACTTTTAAAACTTATGGGTAATACTTTTGAGGTTCCTGAAGAAAAACTTGAAAGCTACGCGATCCTGTCAGCCATGCTTCCGACATATTTCTGGTTCCAATGGAAGGAGCTGGGAGAGATCGGACAAAAAATAGGTCTGTCTGAAAAAGAAAGCAATGATTCGATAAACAACACCCTTATTGCATCATTAAAACTTATGTTCAATTCTGGGTTGAATGCATCTAATGTCATGGATCTGATACCGGTAAAACCTATTGGTGAGCATGAGACACAGATTTCTGAGATCTACAGAAGTAAATTGCTTGCCCTCTTTGAAAAAATCAAGCCATAAACTTTTGGAAAATCCATATGTCTTGATCACATTAGGCTGGCTCATTTTGACTTAGCTTGCATAATTAAACAACAAGTATTTAACTTTGCCTTTGGTGGTCTTTGTGTCTGGGATAACTAAGACCAAGACAATAGCGTATAGCATTTATTTGTAAAAATATTTTCCTGTAATTAGCAATCCTGCAAATACAAAAGCAGCAAAAATTAAACTGCTTAACGAAAGCTGCATTCCACCTGAAAGAATATGTCCACTGGTGCAACCACCGGCCATCCTGGCACCAATAATCAGGATAAATCCACCTATAAATGACCAGATGATCCGTTTTGTGGCTGATTTACCCTTATATTTTTCCCAGTTACTGTGAATTAAAGTTATTTTGAATTCTTTCCTGAACAATGAAATTACTATACCTGAAACAAATGCTCCAGTCAAAAACAATAACTCCCATTGTCCGGGTCCCTGAATTTTTGGAAAGTAACTATTTTGTGTTGTTCCGGTAATTAAATCAGCAACAAATGGATATGCAGTCGATGCTCCAATAATACGATTTGTACAAACAGTAAGAAATACAACCGCATTTAAAATAGCTAAACCTATACCTGCATATAACCATTTGTAATTCGTTGATTTTTCCTTTCTATTCAGGATAAAACCTATCCAGACAAATGCTATTCCTATAATAATATCGAGAAAATAGAAAACAAATTGATGTTGCCCAACGAGTGTGTATAAGGAAATACTCCCGAGGTCAGGACCTAGGATACTTTGAATAGATGGTAATAAAATGGTGTATACTAAACCGCCAACCAGTCCACCTATAATACCCAGGAGCGCGTCAATTGAACCTTCACCAAGCGAAATGGGCAGCGTTCCCGGGCAGTAACCTAAAATTGCCATTCCAACACCAAAAATTATCCCGCCTATTGCAATTCCACCTAACAAAAATGGCTTTATATGATAGGTTGCAAAGCCAAGTCCAATTTCAATCGCAATTATTATGGCTCCAACTCCAATAGCAACAGTGATAGCTTTAGCAACTGCATAGTTTTCAAGTGTTGCCATTCCACTTATTACATTGTATCGGTTCAGATTTGCAGATTGCAAAATAGCACCAAATAAAAAACCTAAGATTAAAATAACAATTGTAGTGTTCATATGACTTGTTTTTAAGGTTGTTGTCGGAAGGAGGTATTGGTATCTGATTTTGACAATATAATAATATGATTTGTCAATGGAAGATTTGATATTTCATTGATAATCTTAAGTTCTGTTTTGTTTGCCAAATATTTAATGCCTCCGTTAGCTACAAAACTTTTATAGTTTCTATAGTGCTCTGCACCTGCAATAAACTCTATAATTTCACTCAAATAGCTTCTAAACCCTTTTGGTTTTGGAACAAGATAATCCCCTATGATAATCTTATCGGCAACCCTAGATATTTCTTTCAGAAGATTCATTCTTTCTTCTTCATTAACTTCATGAATAACATATGTTAGCACCGCATAATCAAAATGTATTTGACCTTTATTGATTATTTCTTCTATGTCGCTGTTCTGAAAAGAAATCTTACTATCAGGATTCTGATTTAATGTGAGATTCGCCCTGTCAATGTTTCTTTTTGATAAATCAATCCCTAAAACAGATTTGCATTTATCCGCGAGACTAAATGCTAAACGGCCTGTTCCACAACCTACATCAATTATTAGTGTGTCCGCATCGACCAGATTCTTTATCTGCCCAAATAGTTGATCCTGGTTTGGCGCAATAAATTTATCGTAAAACCAACCATCATACCAGTGGTTCTTATTCGTCGTCATATGTTTCCTTCATTTATATGCGATTCATATTGTTTAAAACGAGAGAACTTTTTAAATTGTTTTTTAGTAAATCTGAGGGTGAATTAATATTTGCAAAGGCATTTTCGGTTTTCTCATTTTTAGTTATCTGTAAATAACCAACATTAACCTCGCTAAGAAAATCTCTGACTGCTCTGCTTTTCCCTTCCAACAGGAACCTTTCGAGATGATTCAAAACTGATTTTCTATAGATGGCATGCAAAGGTTCAATTAATTGGTCGACCTTTGGAATAAAAACATCATGTTGTCTCTTGCTGAATTCATTAATCTGATCAGAAATAATTTCTTTGTTAAGAAACGGCATATCACCGGCAAATACGAAAATCGCATCTTCAGACGATGCCTTTAAAGCAGCATGGATACCACCCAAAGGACCTGCCTTCAAATACTGGTCTTCAACTATTTTATATTGAATGAATTCCTGGAATTCTTTTGGCTTATTTGTAACAATTATTATCTCATCAAATAAGTTGCTGATAGTAGAAATTATTCTGGAAATAATAGTTTCTCCATCGATAACAACATTTGCTTTAGTAATTCCTCCGAACCGTTTATTGGAACCTCCCGCAAGGATAACTCCAGAAATTCTGTTTGTCATAAGTAGAGTTCGATTTTTAGCAACCTCCCGATGCTTTCTTCTTTTTAGGAGCAGCTTGCAAAGCAGGTTTGGCAGATTCAGAACTTTGGCTTTGAGTTGTCTGAACTGTCATACCTCCACCCAGTGCCTTACCGGCACTAAGACGAAAATCATATTTTGCAAATTCTTCGTCTGGACTTGTCGATGCTGGTTTCTGAGGATTAAGTATTGCATCAAACCAATAGTTCAATCCGCCTTCAAGCACAAAATTATTTTTATAACCAAGTTGTCTTGTAACCATCCATGCCTCATTGGCAGTAATAGTACCGTTTGAATAGAATATGTTCATTTTAACATCCTGATTAAGTACATCAGTATATTTGTCCGAAAGCAGGTCAGAAACAGGAATATTTATGGCTCCGGGAAGACTGAATTTTTCAAAATCATCCTGACTTCTTACGTCGATAAGCCTGAATGATGGATCTTTTTTAATTATCATGTCAGCTACCGTCTCAGGCGCAATATACTGAGTACGTGTGTTTGCCTCACCAAGTAACTGGTCCGCTGTCAGTTTGTATGGTTTGGTTTTATTCTGAGGGACAGCTGCAATGATAAGTCCCATCGGAATTATGAAAAGTGCTAAAAGTCTGATTGGTTTCATAATATTTTATTTTAAGTGTTTTCTTGCTACTAGGTGCATGGTACTTGTTACTTGTTTCTAGTTGCTTGTTGCTGATTGCTCTCTGATTAGAACCAGGAACCAGTAACGAGCAACATTCTCTACTTTTGTCTTTTTACTTTTGTCTTTTATCTTTTGTTTAATACTCTCCTCTGGGGAATTTCTTTTCCGCCCATTCAGCAACCCAGAACATTGCAAGTGCAATAATAATAAGTAGAAAAGCAAAAACTCCGTCAGTTAATCCCAGGGTAGAACTGACTTTCGGGAATCCAAGGAAATTAGCCAGGTACATACCTTTCCAGGCATCATAGCCTATTCCGAAGATAAATACTCCAAGGAACAAGCCTATTATAAATACCATTGCGTCCAGTTTTCCGATTGAGGCAGCACAGAAGCTTGTGCCCGGACAGAAGCCGCCCATAATAAAACCTGCACCCATAATGACTCCGCCTACTATACAAGAAGTTACATAAGTCGGATTAACGTATACAAGATTAAGGTCGATCCACCCGAAAAGACTGAAGAACAACAGTCCCAGCATGGCTGTAATTGCCGCAGTAAAAAACACCTTTAAAACTACAGTATCATAACCGTAAAATACGCCTGCCAGTTTCCTGCTTGAAGAGAATCCGCTTTGTTCGAGTACAAAGCCAAAACCTATGCCTATTAGAAACGCCAGAAAAAGGTTGGTGTTCCCCGATATTATTTCATTTACTGATAGAGGTCCCATATTTTTATCTTTAAATCTTATTATCGTATTTTCATTGATTTTACAATGTCAAAAATCTGGTGAACAGCATGTAATCATTAGATCCAATTTTTTCTGACAAAGTAGGCGAGGGCATACGCCGTTCCGAAGATTGCCATCATTGAAATGAATCCGCCGAGAGAGAGAACTGCCATCCCGCTAAGAGCTGAACCACTTGTACATCCTCTGCCCAACTCGGCGCCGAAACCGAAAAGAAGTCCTCCTGCACCTGCAAAGATCAATCGTCTTTTTGTTGAGATTTTAGGTGAGTGTTCAACTTTAAATTTGAGGCGGCCTGCAAATGCACCTGAAAGAAATCCGCCTACCAGTACGCCAAGCATCTCAAATACCAGCCAGGTTTTCATCGGATTCCCGGGGTGCGCATCTGAGTATTCCTTAACAAATCCATTTGTATTAGCCGTAGATGGCGCAATGGTTGTCATAGTTGTCACAATGGCACTTTTGATTGCGCCACTGGCTCCAAGGCCTCGCCCTGAAACAAAATTAGATGCAAGCAAAACTAAACCTAAAAGTACTCCTCCAACATAGGGATTCAGGTATTTTGTTTTTTTTGTCTCCATTGATCTGATAATGTTATGTTAGATTATAATATTTGTTTCTTGTTTCGAGTTTAGCATTCCTGAGTATTTTTTCACTATTTTAGTTTCCCGCAGATTTCGCAGATTTACGCATATTTAGTTCTCCTCTTCTTCAATTCATCCCTTCTCCCCGTCAAGTTCTTTGCCCTGTGCCCTGTGCCCTGTGCCTAATAAAGCCACCGGCTTACCTGTCCGGCATAGACAATTATAAAACGCAGCATCAGGCTACCAAAAATCACCAGCACTGCTGGGACAATTGCCGGAATATGAAATTTACCCAACTCCATAAATTCAAGCAAAGCAGGGATCAGCATTCCCATGATTACAACAAAGATCCAGAATGACATGGTATACGGTCCTCCAAGAAACAGTTTTGCAGCTTCAATCTGAACTTGTGTGCTGGCCAGAAAACCCATGAACATATGTATAATAAGAAACAGTTCAATTCCTATTAATACCAGGTCTATTCTGGCAAATTGCCTGCGTTCTGATTTATTCTTTGATAAAATCAATGTTGCTGCTGCACCCGCAGAAAGTCCGGATGAAAGAAATAATGGTCCCAGTATTGATGTATTCCATAGAGGCCGTGCATTAAAAGCTGATAATAAGATACCTGTATATATACCAAGAATAATCCCATAAATGAGCATAATCCATGCAAGGACTTTCTTATACTTGTTAAAGAATGACTCAATGTCATATATCCATTTGAATTTCCAATCCCAGTTTGGGAAAATGTCTTTAATATGAAGGGCACACCAGATAAAGGAAACTGGTGTTATTACCATAAGAACCCATGCACCCCATGACATTGGCGATTGAAGTTTAATGTTTACATATAGCTGCCAGAAGAAAAGCTTATGTCGAAGGTCAACAAAGAGAGCAATCAATCCAAAAACAAGCAATACAGGAGCGAGAAAGGGTGTCAATCTAACAGCAGTACTGTAATCTTTCTCTCTTCCACGGATATAATATAGAGCGGCAATCGATAGGATCCCGGCTGCCATTCCTCCGAGAAACAGATATAGCGGAATCTGCCAATGCCAGATATTAAGTTGCGGATCAATCAGATTATTCATTCTGCCGCTTACTAATAATTCTTCTTCCATTTATAGAATCATTATTTGATTAAATTAAAAAATAGAGTTGTGGTTTTGTCCCTGCTTCAGGGATAAGTGTTTTTGATTTACGTTTTTTCAAAACAACTGAGACATCACTATTCGGATCATCCAGATCTCCAAAATAGATGCATTTTGTTGGACAAACAGCAGCACAGGCAGGGGCAAGACCGATTTTTATCCTGTGAATACAAAAAGTGCACTTATCAACATAACCATCGGGATGGGGATATCTGGCATCGTAAGGACATGAAGCCATACATGCGCCACAACCAATACATTTATTATGTTCGACAAGGACAATTCCTCCTATAACAAAATGACTCGCTCCTGTAGGACAGCAACGTACACAAGGTGCATTAATACAATGATTGCATCTTTCTGACCTGATCTCAATTTCGAGCTGAGGATAAGTACCATTCATAGTTTCAACTACCCATTCGCGGCAAAAACCATGAGGAACATTATTTTCTGTCTGACAGGCAACAACACAGTCACTGCACCCGACACATTTTTTTGTATCTACTGCCATTGCGTATCTCATGATGCAACCTCCTTCGCTGACTTTTCAGTGACAAATGTTACAAAATTCGATCTCATACCTGTTCCTCCCATCAGGGGATCAACTAGCACTTTTGTGATCAACTGAGTATCGCTGGCTCCCTTGCCAAGGCATCTTTTCATCTGTTTTTGTTTATGTCCGAATCCGTGCACCATGTAGACCGAGTCCCAGCGGATTCGTTCGGTTACCCTAATTTTTATCGGGAAGTCTGAAATAATGCCATCCTGGTTTTTGAGCCAGATATACTGACCGTTAACCAGACCCCACTCTTTTGATACTTTTGGATTTATCCAAACTGAATTTTCATGCATAAGGTCAGTCAGATTAGGATTATTTGAAGTTCTGCCGAAAGTATGCATTGGAGCACGGCCATAGATCAAACGATAGAAACCTTCCGGGGGTTCATCATGTGCTACATACTTAGGAAGAGGATCAAATCCGGCGTCTTCAAAAGCTTTAGAATATAATTCTATCTTACCTGAATCTGTTGGAAAAGATACATTTTCATTTTCAGCAAAATAAAGATCATCTGCTTCCCGTGCTTTGGTTTTTACCCCGATTCGCTGCATTTCTTCAAGTGAAGAACCCGACTGTTTAAGTTGCCAGTCAAGTAACTCTTCCTGTTTTTCATAAGGGAAATAGCTTTCGAGTCCAAGTTTCAGAGCAAGTCCCCGTGCAATATTGTATCCTGATCTTGTACTGTTCATTGGCTCAGCGGCTGGCATTCTCAGTGCTATTGCTGGTTTACGGTGGGGACTTATTCTGAGCATATCGTATCTTTCAAGATAGGTACACTCAGGTAATATAACATCTGCCCATCCTGTGATCTCCATCGGCATGGTATCTATCGACACTAACAGATCAAGGTTTTGGATAGCTTTAAGCGTATTTGCCTGACCTGGAATTGATGAAACAAGATTTGTTGCGTTAACAATCCACCCTTTTATTAATAAGCCAGGATTATTTTCAGGAATTGATGCATCTATAAGAGCATTTGAAACCGGAGAACTTGCTATCGGAAATTTGCCAGGGAATGCGTCAGTCCAGCTCTTCTTAGGTTCAGGGTATTTTGGAATTTTAGCTGATGGGACATTATATTTAGATGGTCTGTAAAAACCTCCACGTCTTCCCCAGGAACCAAGCAGAGCATTTAAAATTGCAATTGCACGAACTCTTTGGGTATCATCACCATACCATGTAACATGTCTCCCGGGATGGATTAAGACAGCAGGAGATGCATTCGCCATTTCCTTTGCAGTTTTTCTGATCAGACCTGGTTTAATTGTTGTAATCCCATATGCCCATTCCGGAGTATAATCCTTTACATGTTCTTTCAGTTTATCAAACCCACTGCAATATTTATCGACATAATTTTTATCGTAATAACCGTTATAGATTATTTCGTGTATCCACGACAGAAGCAACGCAATATCGGTAGAAGGTTTAATAGGAAGCCAATATTTTGATTTTCCGGCAGCAGTAGAAAACCTTGGATCTACTGTAATTATGGTGACTCCTTTATCAATTGCATCCGACATTTCCTGTATCTGACCATTATGCATATTCTCACCAATATGTGCTCCTATCAATACGAGGCATTTTGTGTCGCGAATGTCTGTTACTTCAGGTGAATAAACTTCTTCTCCGAATGTTGCAAGAAAGGCTTCATCTCTCGGTCCTCGACACTGTGCGTAAGATGGTTCCGCTATATTTGATGAGCCATATGCTTTTAATAAACTTGTAAAATAGGCACTGCCTGAACCGTGAGTGAAGAGTGCCATACTTTCAGGACCATATTTTGAAGAAATGTCCTTCATTTTAGCTGCAATATAATCAAGAGCTTCATCCCATGAGGCCTCACGAAAGACCTGTTTACCACGTTCCTGAACTCTTATGAGAGGTGTCTTCAACCTATCTTCATCGTAATACATACCAACACCACCTGTGCCTCGCGGGCAAAAGCGTCCATTACAATGCTGATCTTCATCGTTACCTATGATTTTCCAGATTTTGCCCTCAGAAGTTTTGTAAACCCATCCGGCACATTTCCAGAAACATACTTCACAATAAGTTGGAGTACGTTTCAGGTCCATTGTTATTTTTCCTATGTTTTCAGGTTTAGATATCCATTCCATGGCCTTTAAGGCTCCTGCCCCTAATGTCATGGCACCGGCACCAGCGATTGAAATTTTGATGAATTGCCTTCTGTTTGTCATATCTTTTTTAATACTTTTCAGCCGAACTTACTTATGTTTTCTAGCTTTTTTATATCATTAATAATTATATTCTTTCCTGAGGTTTTAATTATCCCTTCCGATCTGAATTTCGTGATTACCCTTCCAATACTTTCCCTGGAAGTCCCTGCCATTTCCGCCAATTCACTCCTGGTTAGCGGGATTTGAAGTTTTTTACTTGAAAAAACAATCCTGGAAAAGTAAATTAAGATATCGGCAACTCGCGAATAAATCTTTTTATTGCCCTGATTAATAAACCGATGAAAATTATTAGTGCTGTCTCTTTCAACCGATGTCAGAATCTCGAAGGCAAAATTGCCATTGTTTCTGACCAGATTTATGAAGATATCGCTATCTATATAACATAGTTTTAGATCTGTAAGCGACTCGTAGGAATAGTGGTTAAATTTATCTCCGAAAAGTGAAGTCATACCCAGATAAGAATGCGGTTTAACTATCTGAAGTATCTGTTCCTGATTATCTGATCTTATTCTGTATTCTTTAACCAGACCTGATCTCAGGTATATAACATGGGATACCGGCGATCCTTCATTAAGAATGTTTTTTCTCTTTCTGACTTCACTTATATTTCTGTTCTTGAAAATAAGGTCAATTTCACGATCATTGAGTAATGCAGCAGCACACGATTTATCCGGACAATCATGACAATGAAGACTCGAATGATCCTTTGATAATCTCATCCTAACCAGTTTGCCAGCAAATTTAGGATATGAGTTGATGAAGTTATGTGATGCGCATCACACTATTATTTGCGATTTATCACGCGGATGTAAGTCAATAGTCGCTGAATTACATTAACTGCTAAATTCTGGTCATGTTTAAATCAGCCATTAGCGCTAATGAGCAATAAGGATTTCTTATTCAGGATTTCAATTTTCTTTCCAACAAGCTTAATTATGCCATCTTTATCAAATTCAGCTAATACCCTACTGATGCTTTCTCTACTTGAGTCAACAAGATTTCCTAAATCTTCTTGCGTAAGAGGTAAAGTAAAGATACTTGAGTTGTAAATTTTATCAGAAAACTCTAATAGAACATCTGCAATTTTACCTCTGATCTGTTTCTGAGTTCTGTTAGCACATCTGCAAAACACTTCCAGTTCATTTCTGCATAATTCCAGCATGATTTCATACGAGAAATTATGATTTGTCTTCAATAGATACCGGAAAGTCTCAATATCAATAAAACAGACTTCAGCTGCTTCAATGACTGTAACTGAATATTGGTTTATTTTATCACCAAAGGTTGTTGGTAATCCAAGGTAGCTGGGAGCTTTAACAATACGAACAATTTGCTCATGATATGGTCCTTCAATGTGTATTTTTGCCAAACCACTGCGTAAATAGGCAACATTAGTGGAAAAGGTACCCTGTCTGATTAAAGAATCCCCTTTGCGGAATTTTACAAGGGCACAGTTAAAGGAAAGCTTTTCAATTTCTTCTTCGCTTAATTTCGATGCAGCTTTCGATTTTATTTCACAAAGTTTACATTCGATATTCATGATGTAAAGTTAATAAAATGTGAGTTATATCACAAAATATATTAATCAGCTTCACATTACAGATTAACTATATGGTTGAAGGTTTAAGTTACTTTGTTAATTAATTAACAATAAAAACTGTTTATTATGGAAAAGAAAAAATTATGTCTTGCGCTATATACAGGTAGCGTGGATAAGCTGACTGCGGCTGGGGTTATCCTTGGAGGTGCCGCTGCTGAAGATATGGATGTTGAAATCTTTGTACTTCTTCAAGCTGCTTTTGCATTTAAAAAAGAAAATGCAATGTTCAACGACAGAGTGGCAGAAATTACAGACAAAAAAGATGAATTTCTGGCATCATTGAAACGTCTTGGGACTCCACACTGGACTGAGGCATTCCGCAAAGCAAAAGGGCTGACAAGTGTAAAAATTCACATCTGCGGTTTTGCAGGTAAAGTCTGGCACGGAGAAAAACTTGACGATTTTATTGACCTGGCCGATGACATTTGTGGGATTGCCCAGTACATTCAAACAGCAGAAGTAGCTGATTTGGATCTTTTTATCTAAAATTCGTCACACCTGACTCAGAAATGATTTTTAAACAAGAAAATGATGACAACTGAAGAACTTAGAAAATTGAAAGCAGATAAAGTAGTAGATGCCCGTGGAACAGCCTGTC
>Ga0302284_1000333_pt1 | contig 22814 bp, 19 predicted proteins | sample III_Fen_E2_1_FD_198760 | JGI IMG/M metagenome (GOLD analysis project Ga0302284, IMG submission 198760) | Peat permafrost microbial communities from Stordalen Mire near Abisko, Sweden - III_Fen_E2_1 | ecosystem: Environmental > Terrestrial > Soil > Wetlands > Permafrost | place: Sweden: Abisko...
TAACAGTAACTGATTGCAGCTCATTAAAAGATACCTCCATTGATACATTCAATTCGGTAAGTGAGTTCAATTGAATATATTCCTGTACCTCTTTGTATCCTATAAAACTGAATTTAATTTCGTAAACACCCGGTTTAATATGTGATATCAGATAGACACCATTTGTATCTGAAACAGCACCTACATTCAGACTTGATATATATATGTTTACATAAGGTAAGGCCTTTCCTGAAGATTTTTCAGTGATTTTTCCTGAGATGCTAAGGTAGCGGGTATTTTCAACGTTTTTAGTTTTTGAATCATCTTTTAACTGGGCAAAACAGAGGGATGAAAAGAAAAAATACCGGATAATGATCAATTTTACGATTTTCATCTTAATTCATTATTTTCTGCTATCGGTAGATCGCTTCACTATCACAATCCTTTCATCTCTTAAATGTCATCTGCGATGTTTCAAATAATTAGTAATCAGCTATTTCTAAAGTCAGTTGTTCTTTTTGGATCTTCCGGATAATAATTAAAATGACTATCAGGAATGAATAATATATATTTGAGAATTGCTTTTGCTATGCATATACTCATCCCCCCTGCCCCCTTCTCTTGCAGGAAAAAGAAGGGGGAGATATCTTCTTAGCCCCTCTTTGCGGAGCCTACCCTTTATACACATCATTTCATTTTAGCTTTTTTTGTGCTCACCCCCTTCCTTCGCTCCGCTCTGGATTTCCCCCTCTCTACTTCGTAAAGAGGGGGCAATTCACTGATATGCTGAATTTTATTAGTCATTCCTAATAAGTCAAAAAGTACTTTTACAATATTGTTTCAGGATGGAAACACCCCACCCCTAAATGGTAGAATCTTAATCATCATATTTGAAACTTTATCACGTGCACGCCCCTCTTTACGAAGTAGAGAGGGGATGGGGGTGAGTATAAAGATACAAAGGAAATTCGCAATTGAGAAGATGTGTATAAAGGGCAGTTGCGGAGCAGAGAGCGGTTGGGGTGAGTTCATGAGATTATATGATTGATATTTAATCACTTAAAATAGTTTATTATTGAATGCCGATACTCATATAATTAAAATTAAATTCAGGCGGGTATCTGTTTTAATCAGGATGGATATATAATAATGACCTTTTAGAGACGCTTTGCCCTATGACAAGTTGTAATTCTTTTTTCACAAATGGGACAAGACTTTAAATTATTTCAGGATTATCAGATTTTTTTTATTAATTAATTTAATGTTTGATAGTTTTGATTTTTTTTCAGAACAATATACTTTATTTATTTTTTGCAAATTCGATCAGTTCTATCGGGGCTCCGTTGTGCTCAATCATGGCAACTCTTGTCCCTTCTGATGGAGAATTTGGTTCTGTAATTACTTTTAAATTATGAGTTGATAATTCATGATCCAGATCGTCAACCTCAAACGCTATATGAGGGACTGACTGAATCAGCGTATTAACAGGGCTTCCATCCTCATACCGCATCCATTCTATCCCAAAGGGACTTTCGCTGAATCCTGAGACAAACAGCCTGAATTTTGGCAGGTATATCTCTCCCGGCATAATGTTATTGGTAGGAATCCCCAGGTGATGATATTTCCATCCCCATTTTTCTATTGATTCAGGAAGTTCATTATCAAGTCTGATATTTACCATATGGTTGTCGTTTATGAGAATTGTTTAAAATCTTAGTTCAGTTATGGCTGATTTAGTTGAGCCTCTCACTCCGGGATATTCTGAAATCTCTTCAGGCAAAAGAGCTCTTGCAATCAGACATTCCAGGTTGACAGAAATTCAAAACAGGAGGCAATAAAAAACAAGGGTACCACAATAATATACACATATCCCAAATCATATAAACTTGATATTTGAATCCTATATTTCCATATCAACCAGCCATTTACTTTGTTGTCATTATAAAAATCTATGCCGCATTTGATACCAGCACCAATTGCCAATGAATAAGGAATATACTGCAGAAGTAATACAAAAAAATAGTAGAAAGAGGATTTGAAATCCTTAAACCGGCTTTTGTGTTCAGAATTTACGGAAACAATTCCACCTACCCAACCTTGCTTAAAAACCGTAAAATAGGGGATAATTATGCCAAATCCCATCAGAGTCTGTGGTACAGCTCCAAGAAGGAGGTTTCCCATAAAATCATTTAGTGATGCAGTAAAGTTGTTTCCTTTTTGATAATTTATCGCAGCATTATCGTTCTTTACAGCTTGCCCGACAATTTTGTCTCTGTAAGAAAGTGCTGACTGATTTCCAGCCTGAGACATGAAAATACCGGTGAAGCATGAAAGCCAATAAGTTATAAATATTGTTAGAACATAAAATTTACATCGTTTAATAGATGAACAGATCAGATTAGTTATTTTGCCCATAGTTGAGTCGTAGGTGAAACTGGTATAAAGGTTTGTTCATACAAATTTATTGATTTTAGCATAGTATGTCTTATATACTCATAACTTCTTCAGTTTTTTGCAGGAGTTCAATTTCTTTATTTAAAAACTTTCCAAATATCCTTGCTCTCTTTTCTATCATATTTCTGGTTTTCTTGTCATTCTCCTGAAACAAAATGGTTTCAACAATAACTTTGTTCTTTTCGATTGTACGTTTCCACACTCCTGCAACTTGTCCGTTTACCACAACAGGTGGGTGGAATATCCCATTATCTGTCACGGTTTTTTTATTGTTAATTAATGATAGTGAACTGCTCCTGTCTTTGTAGCTGATCAGAAACTCATCAAATGCAGGCAATAAATGAACAGAAGTATTTTTCGGATGATAACCCGGATATGAGTTTGGAAACCAATATTTTACCCCATCTATTGTTTCTGAAAAGAAATCGGCTTTTATCATATCCAAAGCTTTCCTGGCATCTTTTACAGGGAGATTGGACCACCAGATAAAATCCTCCAATGTAGCCGGGCAACGGCTTATGTAGTACCGTTTTGCCAGTTCAGACAGTGACTCATCTCTTGAGAGCTCCTTTCCACGGGGCACTCTTTCATAAAGCAATGAATAGGTCTGTTTTTTATTTTTTGTGGGTCCGCTACACACAATTCCATCCATTTCAGCCCTGAACAGAATGTGGCTCAACCTGTTTGCATCCGTTTTGATTTTAGCCCTGTGAAACTCATTTGCCAGTTCCTCCCTGGTTAAACTCAAACCATTTGAAAGATTTTTTTGGATTATATCTTTGGTTTTGGAGATAACAGATTCTGTTAAGCCCAATTCATTGTGACGCGACCTTACTGAGGATTTTATTTTTGGGGCCGAAAGCTGAAGCATCCAGTAAACATCATCTGCCGATATTAAATGCCATGTTGGCCGTAAAACATGTATACGAATTATTTCTCCTTTATCAATTGATGATTCAACAGTTTTTTGGGTCACATTTGATAGCCTGACACCAATAGCCCATTTTGCCATAGAATAATCCTGGGCCTGGATTGCACACATGAAGCTCACAATTTCTTTCACGGTTTTAAATTCCGGCGCCGCAATTTTCTGGCTGATAAGGCGGGCATTTGATATTTCCATGGAGGTCATCAGTGTACAATAAAGTTAAATAAATTGTATTTTCAGGGCTTCTTATTTTTGATTCTGATAATAAGCTCAAGATTAGCAATATAAAGATTTTAAATATCTGATGGTAAAATTAGATTGTCTTTTACTTCCGGAATTCTCAGGATTTGATTTAATTTGCACCCTTTTCCGGCCCGTAGCTCAGCTGGCAGAGCACGTGACTCTTAATCATGGGGTCGAGGGTTCGATTCCCTCCGGGCCGACTAAAATATAGGATAGTTACTATTTTGATTCGCAGTACTTTTTGAAATTGTTCAGAATAGCCTGCCATCCGCCTTTTTGCATTTCAAGGGAATTCTCATTTTCGGCTTCAAACGATTCAGTCACTTTTGTACCGGTACCCAGATTCATAAATGTGATTCTCACTTTTCTTCCGTCAACGATGGAATATTCGATTGCTTTATGTCTGAGTATTTTTGTGTAAATACCTTCAAAATCAAATGCGGCGCTACCGTCCCTGGCAGCCATCCTGATTCTGAACTTCCCGTTTACCTTCAGATCGTTCCCGGCATGAGGTGCATACCAGTCATCTGAGGCAAAGTACCATTGCGTAATATGCTTTGGTTCAATCCAATAGCTCCAGGTTTTGTTTATCGGAGTTTCAATAGTCGTTTCGACAGTTATTGTCTTTTCCTTTACTTTTTTCATATTTTGGATTTTTATTTGTCACTGATAAAAACTAAAACACCGGATTTTAGTCAAAGTTCAAAAGTCAAATGCTGTAATTATTTTTACCGGTAAGTCCTAAGCGCTTCTTCCTCGGAAGGCACCTCCTATTGCTTAACTGCCATGCTACTCGGGTAGATTCTGAAACTGTTCAATCCAGCTGTTTTTTGAAATCCTATTTTTCTCCAATCCTGATCGGTGAAACACCAGTCATATTCACCATTAGGTCCCTCGATAAAACCATCGAGGCTCACCGCAACGCCCGGAATTACTTTTTGCATAGCCTGAGTTTATTAAAACCGGATCCAGGTCAAAAACAAATAAATGAATGTGTTGTTTGGAATGATCTTCTCTCAACGATTTCAGTCCTGATGGTTCTTTCCTGAATTTTTATTTTACTGTTTAATAATTTTCTTTATTATAGTTCTGTTATCGTTTGAAACTATTCTGATAAAATACAACCCTGAAGGAAATTGGCTCATATCGACTTCAGTAAGAATATTGCTGATTTTCGCAGAATAAACAGGTTGTCCGGATATGGAGACAATTGAAATACTTGTTATGGGAATAGAATTTGGAACGGTTATATACAGTTTGTCAGTTACAGGTATAGGATAGATGCGAATATCAGAATCCGAATATTCCTTTATACTCATCGGGGATCCGGGCTGAATTACCGTTACCGTTTGCGGTGTTACATCATTACCTGAGATGGTCAGGGTCGCAGTTCTTGGTAACGAATTGGTGTTGACCGACGAATTTATGGTCACTTTCCCGCTTTCAGAACCTGATGAGTTACTTATGGTTAACCAGGGCTGATCGGAGCTGACACTCCAAGTCGTATTTGATATTATATCAAAAGTTGATAAAGAACCTTCAGATGACAATAAATTTAATATACTTTCTGAAACAGACAAATATGGTGATTTATTTCCCAGTGTCAGTTTTACAACAAAAGTGGTATCGTTATTAGAATAACCGATAAAAGAGCCGAGAGCAAACATACAGGAGTTAACAGTACTTGCAGCTAAGGATTTTTTCCCTCCCTCATCAGATGTAGTATCTTTAAGTGTAACAATATCATTTATGTTATTTATATCAAGAGGGATCTTAAAATCGTTATAAATTGTCCCATTGACATTAAAAGTGGCAACTGATGAAGGACCCTTAACATAAATTATGGAATCTTCCTGTTCAGCTTTTGCAAAAATCACATCTATTCCATTTAAAAATGGAGACAGTTTCTGGTTATCAATAAATGTTTGATCGAGGGCTCCGTCTTTAGAGAGTTTTACAATTCTGTTAGGGACGGGTATCCCATTAAAATTTTTAAAAAAACCTCCAATGATCATTTCACCTGAGTCCAGGACTTTTATCATTGTAACTGCATCATCCGGTCCGGTTCCTATATTAAATGTGTTATCAACAGATGCATCCGCATTCAATCTTACCAGCCGGTTTACATTTGTTCCATTAAACTGATCAAAATTTGAACCATAAATAACTTTGTTCCCCTGAAGATCAAAATCAAAATCTGTGAATACTCCTCCGCTGATTCCGGTGCCAATATCAAAGGCAGGATCTTCCGTTCCGTTTGAGTTTAGCCTGTAAATATTGTTAGCATCACCTGCAATTATTTTTCCATCGCCCAGTACTCTGAATTTTATCACCTGGTAGAGAGTTTTAAAATGCTGAAAGTTAAAATCAGTCTGGATTTTTCCTGTAGCATCAACTTTAAAAAATTCACTGCCCGTACTTACCAGCATACTGCAATTGCCTAATATTTTTATCTGAGTTACAGCTCCCAAATTTTTATTCATTATAAAGTTTGGATCCAATAAACCTTTTTTGTCCAATAATGCGAGGCCATATGTCTCAATGCCATTGACTTTTATGAAATCTCCGGCAATTACTAATTTGCATTTAAAGTAATCCCCGACTTTTACTGCTCCGAACCTGGCGAGTTCCGGAACGAAAGTTTCAATGAGGTTTCCGTCCTGATCGCATTTAGATAATCCAAAGATGCTTCCTGTGATTGTGGAATTATTAAAAATCAGATTATTTTGAGCGATTGCCATACAAAATTCATTCGAACCAAATTCATCCAGTTTAAAAGGTTCAAAAGTTGTATCCAATGAACCATCAGGCTGAAGCCTGAATAAATAAAAATTATCCTCAGAATTTAATTTAAGAGGAGCTGCCAGATAAATTAATGTGCCTGCAACCGATATATCTGAGGATTGGCCATTTAAAACAGGAGGATTGAAGCCGGTATCTAGAGAACCACCTTGGTTCAACCGGACTATTCCATGAGTTGGTATCCCATTGAAGTAATTAATAAATGACCTTCCAATCATTATTTTGCCATCGGCCTGAAAGGTTAATGACCCAATATAATCAGTTGTACCGGAGCCTGCATCGAATGTATTATCAATTGTGCCATCGGTTTTAAGTTTAACAATGTTATTTTTTGTAATTCCTGCAAACTTTGAAAACCCTCCTGCTACAAAAATGCTATTATCCACAGCTTTGACATATGTGACAATGTCATTAAATGAAACTTTATTATTAAAAGACAAATCACCTGATAAGTCGCTATTAAAGCGGTATAAAAAGCCGGATTGTCCTATTCCACCTGCAATAAGGATTTTATCATTGCTTTGAACTGAGATTGAATTGACATTTGTAAGTGTATCAATTTCCTTTTTTATATCTCCGTCGGACCCGAGTTGGAACAGAGAAAAATTGGGATCAAAAGAATTTATCAGAGACTTATATCCTTGTGTAAGCACAATGATATCACCGGTACTTTGAAATTCGATATTCTTAATTATAAGGGCCTTACTGCCCATGAATGAAAATGTTTTATCCAATGTTCCGTCAGCATTCAACCTGATGAGGTTGTTTACTGAAGTGGTTTTATAAAAATCAATGTTGCCTCCTGCAAGTATCTTATTATCAGGTAGAACTTTTAAACATTGTATCCTGGCAGGACGAATCGGAAGTGGCTCCTTGAAAGTACAGTCCCTGGTCTGGGCATCAATTAATGATAAATTCATTAGGAAAAAGAACCCTAACAGATAAATTGATTTCATTTCCTTTTATTTGGTCAGACAAATTTGTATTTCAAGTTAAAGATAAGATATTTTTTTACTTTAGATTATGATAATTATTGTTTATATTAGTTGAATCTCATGATAAGTACCTTTCACACCTCATGCCTCACACCTCACGACTCACACCTCACGCCTCACGCCTCACACCTCACATCTCACGCCTCACGCCTCACGCTGGTTGCCCAAATAATTTTGTTGCATCCTGAACATTTAATACTTAATTTTGGTATTAAGCGGATAAGCTGTATGAGTTCTGAACATATCCGGTATATAAACAAAAGGTAAAACATCTGATTTATAACTTATTAAATAATTGGAGGAAATCGTTATGAAGACTAGAAGCTCTTTTTCGGTATTAATCTTTTTTATCATTATTGCTATCGGTTTAGCGATTGCGTATTCGGCAGATAAAGGTCTTTCAGGACCTGGAACAATGGTTATCGGGGTTATTACATTCCTGGCCGCCATTATTATTTCCTCTGCCATCAAAATTGCCGACCAGTGGGAAAAAGCTGTTGTATTGCGTCTGGGTCGTTTCCAGTCGCTGCGCGGACCAGGGTTGTTTTTTATCATTCCAATCATCGATAATGTTGCATACTGGATTGACATTCGCGTTATTACAACTTCCTTCACAGCTGAAAAGACCCTCACTAAAGACACTGTTCCGGTCGATGTTGATGCTGTACTGTTCTGGAAAGTTCTTGATGCCAAGAAGGCTGCATTAGAAATAGCAGAATACAGAAATGCAATCAACTGGGCATCACAGACAGCACTACGTGATGTAATCGGGAAAACTATGCTGTCGGAGATGCTCGAAGGCAGGGACAAAATGAGTGCACAACTGCAAAAGATCATCGATGACCGTACCGAACCATGGGGTATAAATGTCATCTCGGTTGAGGTAAAAGATGTTAACATTCCATCTTCCCTGCAGGATGCAATGTCGATGCAGGCACAGGCTGAAAGGGAACGTCAGGCAAGGGTGATTCTTGGAGATTCCGAGCGGCAGGTAGCAGAAAAGTTCGGTGAAGCAGCCAAAACTTACACAGATAATCCTGTAGCTCTTCACCTGAGGGCAATGAATATGCTCTACGAGGGACTCAAGACTAATTCTACAATTGTAATTGTACCAAGTTCGGCGCTCGAAACCATGCAACTGGGTAATCTTGCAGGTATAACGGCTCTTAGTATGGGTTTGACCGGCGGTGAAAAGAAATCTGTGGAGCCGCCGAATACGAAATCATGAGATTTTGTAATATTAGTATCTATTAAGAACTTACACAGAGTTACACAGAGGAATCACAGAGTTACATAGAGAGTGCTGAAAATAGATTTTCAGGCTTTACTTTTGTCTTTTTACATTGACGAGTTGGTAAGTGCTTTCACTGTGCTTCAACTTTTGTCTTTTGTCTTTTGTCTTATACCCCACACCCTGTGCCCTGCGCCCTGCGCACTGTGCCCTGCGCCCTGCGCCCTGCGCCCTGCGCCCTGAGCCCTGCGCCATTGAACATTCTGACTCTCCAATCGTTAATCTTAATTATTTTCTGATAATTAAAAATTGAATTGTTGTATCAGTAAATGAGGAAAGAGGATTCAGTTCATGAAAAGAAAAGAAATAGATGAGAAGCAAATCAGTCGTAACAATCTCGATAGATCATCATCCCCTTATCTTCTCCAGCACACTGATAACGCTGTATGGTGGCAGGAGTGGAGTGATGAACTGATAAACTATGCAGCAAAAAAGAAAAAACTTCTGTTTGTGTCTGTAGGTTATGCGACCTGTCATTGGTGTCATGTAATGGCTTCGGAAGCCTTTTCAGATACTGATACTGCCAATTACCTTAATAATAATTTTGTCTGCATAAAAGTTGACCGTGAACAACGGCCCGATATTGACCAGTTCCTGATGGATTTTATAAATAATCAGAATGGGAGAGGAGGATGGCCTCTGAATGTCTTCATGACATCTGACCTCCGTCCGGTTTATGCACTTACATATGCGCCTGTCAGATCAAGAGATTCGATGCTCTCTTTTCTGCATATAGCTGAGAAAGTTCATGAATATTTTGAAAAAAATATTGATAAAATCCCTCCATTTCTTTCAACAGGAAATCCCCCGGACAAAGCTGAAGAATCTTCGCTGGCTGAAACACTTTCAAAATATTATGATCGTGAAAACGGTGGTTTCGGTACGGGACAAAAGTTTCCACCACACTCATCATTGCTGTTTCTTTTATATCAGGTGGCTTTGGATGATAGTCCGTCAACAAAAACTATCTGCAGCAAAACTCTCGACTCCATGCTCCTGAGAGGATTAAACGATCATCTCCAGGGGGGTATTTTCAGGTATTGTGTCGATCGGGAATGGACTATTCCCCATTTTGAAAAGATGTTATACGATCAGGCGATGTCGCTGTGGTGCTATTCCCTTGCCTACCGTGTGATAAGAAAAGAATCATACAAACATATGGCTGAGAGTATTTTAAGATGTCTCGATGAGTGTTTTAAGATTGATGGGTTATATATTGCCGGACACGATGCTGACACTGAACATAAGGAAGGAGCAACATATCTCTGGAGCTACGAACAACTTAAGGATGGACTACTTACTGAAGAATTTGAAAAGCTTTCCAATACCTATTATATTGATAGATCAGGGAACTTTGAAGGTTTGATTCATCTTATCAGGATGAATGATAATCCCCTGAACGATATTGAAGACAAACTACTTTCAATCAGGCTGGCCAGAAGGCAACCTTCAAGAGATGAAAAAATTCTTTGCGGTACAAATGCGCTTCTCGCTATAGCATTGTTACAGGCAGGCAGATTTCTGGAAAGACCGGATCTGGAAAAGAATGCAGCCGGGCTTATACAAAAGCTTTTAGACAAATTCTGGGACGGAAAGACTCTTTCACACTCTTATTATAATGGGGTTATACAGGAACAGAACTTTCTTTTTGACGCTGCAGTAGTTCTTACAGCAATAAGTATGCTTTTCGAGAATGATGCTTCATGGCGAAGCATAATGGATACTATGGGTATCTATCTCGAAACATTTAAAAATGATGGGAAATGGATTGAGTCATGGGGCGGCGATTTTCAAATGGTTTATGCTTCGTGGCTTGATCATCCTGTACCTTCAAGTGTCAGCCTTGCAGAATTTGGCCTGGCCCGTGTTGCACTTCTTACAGGCAGAGAATTATTACCAAAAGAATGCATGGAGCCGTTTAAGTCCGATTTTTATAATATTACCGCGATGATAAGTAATGGTCTTTTTCATCTCTTTGAATCTAAAAAAGTTTTACCATGGAATATTTTACCGGTCAATTCGATCAGGATAATTGGTAATCACGAGACTGATTGTTTTAGAGGAACGTGCAGTCCATTGGAAAAACGGTTCTTAACGGAGTGAACTTTCAGGCTGACTCTATGTTATATTAAATAAAGATTAGCGCCAAAATCGCTGGTAGTTAAGATAACAAGACAGATTCAGTAAAAGAAATTCCAGGCAGTCTCTAAATTCAAATATATGCAAACAATATTAGGAGCAAATGGCACGATCGGTTCAGTACTGGCAAAGGAATTAATGAAGTACACTGATAAAATCAGACTTGTAAGTCGTAACCCAAAAAAAGTGAATGAATCAGATGAGCTTTTTCCGGCTGATCTATCAAATCAGGGAGTTGTTGATCAGGCTATAGAAGGTTCTGATGTTGTTTATGTTGTAGTCGGTTTTGATTATAAACTTGAAGTATGGGAAGAGAAGTGGCCAAAGTTTATGAGAGCTGTGATAAATGCGTGTATTAGACATAACGCAAGACTGGTATTTTTCGACAATGTTTATCTGTATGATATTAATGAAATTCCTCATATGACTGAGGAGTCTCAGATTAATCCACCAAGCAAAAAAGGTGCAGTGAGAAAACAAATTGCACAGATGGTAATGGATGAAGTAAAAGCTGGAAGACTTATGGCCCTTATCGCCCGTTCTGCAGATTTCTATGGCCCCGATAATGACAAAAGCTTTGTGAATGAGATGGTTTATAAAAATTTTAAAAAGGGGATGCGGGCAAACTGGTTCATTGATGCCGATAAGAAACATTCATTTACTTTTACTCCTGATGCTGCAAAAGCTACTGCACTTCTCGGCAATACTGATGACGCTTACAATACTATCTGGCATCTTCCAACGGATAAAAACGTATTGACCGGCAGGGAATTTGTCGGACTCTTTTCGAAAGAGATGAAAGTTGCAAATAAGTTATTTGTCATGCCGGCATGGGTAATTAAGATTGTCGGAATTTTTGTGCCGGTTATGAAAGAGATGCCGGAGATGATGTACCAGTATGACAGGGATTATTTTTTTGATTCATCTAAATTCGAAAAGCGTTTTAAATTCAATATAACAACCTATTCAGAGGGGATAAAACATACGGTTGAACAATCCAGATGATTCTTGAGTAAAATTGTTGAAGGATTACAGAACAATCTGGAAACTGATTTGTTACTCAAAAAAAACAGCTATGAAAAAAATTCTACTCCAATTCCTGTTCTTAACAATTTTAGCAAATCTGAATGCACAACAGACCTTTACAGTTAATATGGGCTCAGACGGTTTTTCATTTGATCCTGCCCAGCTGACTGTAAACCAGGGAGATATCGTTCATTTTAATTTACCTGCTCCTCACAATGTAACTCAGGTAAGTCAGACCACCTGGAATGCAAACCAAACAACTCCTCTTCCGGGAGGATTTTTGTTCCCCAATGGGTCAGGTGATTACACTGCTAATACACCAGGAACAATTTATTATGTCTGTACCATACATGTGGCGAGTGACGGAATGAAAGGAACAATAACTGTCAATGTAGTAACCGGAATTAATGATATTCATTATTCTGGCGCAGGGAAACTGTATCCCAACCCGGCAACTGATTATATTACTTATCAGATCAAAGGGACCTCAGTTGTTCATGAGATAAAAATTGTAGATATAACCGGTAAAACAGTAAAAATTCTTCAGAAGCCTGAAGTTTCTGATTATCAGGTCATAATTGATATAGCCAATCTGAATAAAGGCATCTATTTTATCCTGGTAAAGTCAGACGATGGAATTGAATCAAGGAAATTTCTGAAAGCATAATTATCATAGAATCTGAATATTCATCAAATTATTGTACCTTCGTGCGTTTTAATTCCTGAATAATCCCAGCCTTTTCCGGCAGTTTTTATTTCAGTTAGTATTTACTAATAAATTTTTTATGCATTTTGAATCATTAAACATTATTGAACCAATCCTAAAATCGTTAAAAGAAGAAGGCTACACAATACCAACACCCATCCAGGTACAGGCTATACCAATTGTCTTACAGGGAACAGATCTTATAGGATGTGCACAGACCGGCACAGGAAAAACCGCAGCTTTCGCGGTACCAATTCTTCAATTGTTAAGCAAAAACAAAACATTCGACAGAAAGAAAAAAATCCGCAGCCTGATTGTTACTCCCACCAGGGAACTGGCAATCCAGATCGGGGAGAGTTTCACAGCATATGGTCGTTATACCGGATTGACCTGTACTGTTGTTTTCGGCGGTGTTAATCAGAATCCTCAGACAAAAGTGTTGCGAAACGGAGTAGATATTCTGATAGCCACACCCGGACGGTTGCTTGATCTTATGAACCAGGGATTTATCTCACTAAAGGATGTTGAAATCTTCGTACTTGATGAAGCAGACAGGATGCTCGATATGGGTTTTATCCATGATGTCAGACGGTTGCTTGCAGCTTTGCCGCAAAAGAGGCAATCTCTGTTTTTCTCTGCTACTATGCCTCCCGAGATTGTCAAACTGGCAGGATCAATAGTTTATAAACCTGTAAAAGTTGAAGTAACACCCTCTGCATCAACTGTTGATATTGTTGATCAGTTTGTGTACTTCATCGACAGAGGAAATAAGAATTCTTTATTACTGGAATTATTAAAGGATGATAAGATAAAAACGGCTCTTGTATTTACCCGTACAAAATACGGTGCTGATAAAGTCGTGAGGGTCCTTAAAAAGAAAAACATCAGCGCTGAAGCAATTCATGGAAATAAGGCGCAAAACGCCAGGCAAAAAGCGCTTTCAGGTTTCAAAGCTCAGACAACAAGGGTACTGGTAGCCACCGACATTGCTGCAAGAGGTATCGATGTAGATGACCTGGAGTATGTTATAAACTTTGAAATACCTAATATCTCCGAAACATATGTACACAGGATAGGAAGAACAGGGAGGGCCGGTGCAAAAGGTACTGCTATTTCATTTTGTGATGCTGAAGAAAAAGAATATCTTAAGGATATCGAAAAGCTAATAACCAAAAAGATCAGGGTAATACAGGATCATCCTTTTCCATTAATTGATAATTTCCCGGTCAAGGCTACCAAACAGCAGTTCAATAACCGTAACCCGAACAGGTTTGGTTCTTCGAAGAACCTTGTTGCTGACAAAAGAAATCACAGGAGGTAGGAAAAGGCGCAAAAGCATAACGGCGCAACGGCTCAAAGGTGTAATCCCGTCTCCTTGAATGACAGATTTGTTCTTAATTTGCCATACTTCATTAGATTATTGAACTTATCCAAAATCAGTTTGTTTAATAAAAAAACATATTGCTATGAAAATACTTGTCGGTATCATTCTGGTGTTAGCAGGCATTATTATCCTGTTATTAATAATAGGATTATTTTTAAGGAAAGACTATTCAGTTGGTAAGGAGGTAGTTATAAACAAGTCAAAAATAACTGTATTTGATTACCTGAAACTTCTGAAAAATCAGAATAAATTCAGTGTATGGGGCTCAATGGACCCAAATATGAAAACAGATTTTCGTGGCACCGATGGAACTGAAGGCTTTGTGTCTGCCTGGGATAGTGACGTCAAAAATGTTGGCAAAGGCGAACAGGAAATATTGAAAATAATTGACGGAGAAAGAATTGATTATGAGATACGCTTTCTCAAACCTTTTAAATCAACCAGCTGGGCTTATATAACGACTACAGCTGTAGCTGAGAACCAGACAAGGGTTCACTGGGAATTCAATGGTAAAATGAAATATCCGACCAATCTCATGCTGCTCTTTATGAATATGGAAAAGATGGTCGGAGGAGATCTGGATAAAGGCTTACAGAATCTGAAATCAATACTTGAAAAATAGTCTGTTAATAGTTCCGTCTTTTTTTATCGGTTACCCCCCAACATCCTGCTACTCTTTGTACACATCTTTACAGTCCCTTACATACTGCTCATGATCAATTCACCCCCATGGGGCAAAGCCGTCAACTTAAGCTTTGGGGATGAATGAGATACTACATAAAAAAGTTTCCCCTCCTTTTGAAGGAGGGGTGGTCGGGACGATTGATTATCTTGTACATACAGTATTCTATTTCCCGACCGGGGTGGTTGATTCATTGATTTCTTCTTACCTTTATGGGTATGAGAGACCAAAACCTCTTTAGCAGGAAAAGCCTTAAATTCTTCAGATCATCACTCAGGAACAAGTCCACTTCTGCTGAGGCTTTGTTATGGAACATTTTAAAATCAAAAAAACTTAATGCAAGAAAATTCAGAAGACAACACAGTATAGGTAACTACATAGTTGACTTTTATTGTGATTCAGAAAAACTTGTAATTGAGCTTGATGGAAATCCGCATGGTGAATATCATAAAATAGAAAAAGATAGAAAAAGAGATCAATATCTTGAAGGTCTTGGATTCTCAATATTGAGATTTGAAAACAGATTAGTATTCTAGGAACCTGAATTAGTAAAAAATGAGATAAGAAAAACCTTCAAAAGAAAAGATCCGGAATTTGAATAAACAATCAACCACCCCGGCCGGAATAAGCATTAGTATCATAATTAAAAAGTGGTCCGGCCACCTCCCGCTCAGCGGGAGGAAATGTATCAGGTTTAAATTCAATACTTTACATTCTGTTTTGTACTAAACTCTCTCCATATTTTACTATATTCAACTCCTTAAGTTGACGGCTATGCCCCACGGGGGTGAGTATGTATGAGACAAAATAAATTCCTGATCGAAAAGATGTGTACAAAGAGTAGAGCTTCCTGAAAGGGGGCAAATTTCCACTTTTTATCGTATTTTGCATTAGCAAATACAATTGGTTGTATTTTGCAGTGTTGAGGCTCATATGCCTGAGCAGAGTACTGAATTGTATAATTACTTAGTCGGATCATGAAAAAATTTCTATTTACAGCCCTGATACTTCTGATTTCAATAAGTTTTTTTTCCTCTGGTACGGAAATCCTGCAAAAAACTGATCCAAAACTCAGAATGAATCAACTCAGGAATGAGGTATTCATCGATCTTACACAGAATCTGCTTCCTTACTGGTCGAACCGGATGGTTGATATCAAAAACGGAGGATTCTACGGACGCATAAACGCCAAAGACAAGGTTTTCCCTGATGAAGAAAAAGGAGGAATACTAAATGCGAGAATCTTGTGGACATATTCTTCTGCTTACCGTATTCTTAAAGATACTGCATACCTGCGAATGGCAACCCGATCAAAAGATTACATCATGGCACATTTTATCGATAAGGAATATGGGGGTGCATATCGCAGTGTAAAATCAAATGGAGAACCATCCGATACCAGGAAACAGGTTTACACCCAGTCTTTTTTTATTTATGGACTGGCTGAATATTATCGGGCCACGGGCAACATGGAAGCCCTGGAAACAGCCCGGGAAATATTCGGGTTGTTTGAAAAAAATGCTCTCGATAAAAAGTCTGACGGATATTTCGAAGTCTTTTCCCGCGATTGGCGTAGAACCCATGACAAACTGATAGGTGAATCGACAGCCAATGATGAAAAAACCATGAACACTCATCTTCATGTTATGGAAGCATATACAAATCTCTACAGGGTTTGGCCCGACAAAAGCTTGGCAGAACGACTGAAGAAACTCATTGAATTATTTCTTGATAAAATAACAGATGCCGGAACATCGCACCTTATTTGTTTTATGGACATTAACTGGAACAGAACATCAACGGTGGATTCATACGGGCATGATATTGAAGCTTCATGGCTTCTGACTGAAGCAGCTGGATTACTCGACGATCCGGTCTTAATGGCCAGAGTAAAGGAAATGAGTATTAAGATAGCAAATGCTGCAACGGAAGGGTTGCAGAATGATGGCAGTCTGATTTACGAAAAGGATCATCTCACAGGCCGGAAGAATAATGAACGGAGCTGGTGGGCACAGGCTGAGACAATTATTGGTTATCTTAATGCCTATGAATTAACTGGGGATGAAAAGTACCTCGATAATTCGGTTAATTGTTGGAATTACACCAAAACTCATCTAGTCGACAACAATGGAGGCGGATGGTTCAGTTCAGTTTCGGAATCCGGAGTCATTGGAGGTGATAAAGGCGGGTTTTGGGTTTGTCCTTATCACAACGGCAGGATGTGTATGGAGATCATTGAAAGAATTTCCGGGCATTAGGTGTAAGCATTGAATTACAAATCCGCGCGAGCCAGGAATCTGTTAGCGCGGACCTGCGATCAGTATTAAGTGATAACTCAGTGTTTAAGATTTTTAAGTCTTCTTCTTCTTCCAGATCTTTTCAATTTCTTCCAGTGTTTTACCTTTTGTCTCAGGAACAAGCTTCCAGATGAACAAAGCGGACAAAACACCCATTATTGCATATATCCAGTACGCAAAACCATGGTTAAAACGGGTAGTCAGGGCTATATTATCGTTCATCATCGGGAAGGTCCATGAAACGATAAGGTTGGCTAACCATTGGGCAGCAACTGCGATTGACATAGCGCTTCTGACTGAATTCGGAAAAATTTCTGATAGAAGAACCCATGTAACAGGGCCCCAGCTCATTGCAAACGCTGCTGTATAGGTAAGCATAAAAATGAGAGCCACAATTCCGAGTTTTCCAAAGTAAAATGATAATCCGAGAGCAAACATGCTTAGCGCCATTCCGACACCTCCGATTATCATTAAAGGTTTTCTGCCAAACCGGTCAACAGTGAAAATTGCAAGGACTGTAAATACCAGATTAACAATACCCACTATTATTGTCTGGATCATTGAGGAATCATTCGAATTGCCCATGTTCCGGAAAATATTACCTGCATAGTATAAAACAACATTTATTCCGACAAACTGCTGGAACACCGATAGCATAATACCGATAAAAATAACCAGGAATCCATAGGACAGCCAGGGAATACTCCTTTCATTCAAAGTATCTTTAATCTCCTTTAATATTACGGGAGCGGTTATTTCACCCGAAATCTTTTTAAGCACTTTTAGCGCCTTGTCCTCTTTTCCTTTCATTACCAGGTATCTGGGTGTCTCCGGGACAAACATCAGTAGTATCAGGAACAGACCGGAAGGGATTACACCGGAGAAGAACATCCATCTCCATCCTTCAGAAATAAGCCATTCCTCATTTCCTCTTCGTGCTATGATCAGATTCACGAAATAAATTACAAGCATTCCGAAGATGATTGCGAACTGGTTCCAGGAAACCAGTTTACCACGTACATTAGCAGGTGCTATTTCAGCAATATACATAGGGGAGAGCATTGAAGCCAAGCCAACACCTATTCCTCCGATAATTCTGTAAACAACAAATGAGAACACAGGCAGGGTACCTATAAAATTCAACTTTTCCGGGTTCCATGCGCCGACTGCCGAGATCGTGAAGGCCAGTGCCGATATAATCAGCCCATTCCTTCTTCCAATCGACTTTGATATAAAACCTGCCATAGCTCCTCCGACAATACAGCCGATTAAGGCACTGGATATTGTAAATCCTTTAACAGAATCAACATAACTTTTTAATGAGTCAGGTGTTTGCGAAATTGCAGCTTTCAGATAACCGACCACCCATATTGTAAGGATGCTGAGAAGTATCGCACTGATAATTAGTCCTTTATTCCTTCCGATAAGTTTAAGTATCTGAGCAGAAACTATTAATACCACAAGGTAAAATGCTAAAACAACCATTAACCTGTACTGTGTAATCATTTTTAGCGCATAATCCAGGTTGGCCGGATCGACAATTTTGGCAATATAAAATTGAACCAGTGATTTCTCGGCACCGTTTACAACTGCCGTGTCGTACCCAAATAGAAGTCCGCCCAATGTTGCAACCAGAGTAAGAGCCATAATATAGGCAGGATTACCCTTTTCACTTGTCGGTTTGAAAAGGCTATCAGATGAATTTACTGTTAATGCCATGGTAAAAGTATTTGTGTTTGAGGTTAGTTTAAAAGAGTCTTGAAGTTTCTGAATTAATCCTATTTCTAATTTTCAAACTATTTATCTTCATCCCGTATCTGAACTCTCCTTATTTTACCGCTTATTGTTTTCGGAAGTTCAATTACGAATTCTACCAGACGCGGATATTTATAAGGTGCGGTAACTTTTTTAACATGTTCCTGAAGCTCTTTTGCAAGTTCTTCACTTGGTTGATAATTTTTGGAAGGGACAATTGTTGCCTTGACAATCTGGCCACGATCGGGGTCAGGTACTGCCGTTATTGCACATTCCAGTACAGCAGGGTGTTCCATTAATGCACTTTCTACTTCAAAAGGACCAATGCGATAGCCCGAACTTTTAATAACATCATCTGACCTGCCTACAAACCAGAAGTAACCGTCTTCATCGCGCCAGGCCATATCACCTGTTCTGTATACACCATTTGTCCATACAGTGGCTGTTAATTTATCGTCGCGGTAATAACCGTTAAACATGCCGACAGGTTTGCTTTCGAGAGTATGAATGACAATCTCTCCTTCATTTCCAGCTTCAGCCGGATTACCTTCATCATCAACTATTTCAATATCGTAGCCTGGAGTTGGCATTCCCATTGAACCGGGTTTAGGATTCATCCATGGATAAGTTGCGACAGCCACAGTACATTCTGTCTGTCCATAGCCTTCCATGAGTTTAATCCCGGTCTGGTCGTAGAATTGTTTATAAACTTCGGGGTTTAACGGTTCTCCGGCAACAACACAATATTTAAGATGGCTGAGATCAAATTTGGTCAGATCCTCCTTAATCAGGAACCTGTAGATGGTAGGAGGGGCGCAAAATGTAGTAACCTTATATTTTTCAATTACTTCCATCAGATTTTTAGGAACAAATTTGTCATAATCATAAGTCATTACAGCACTACCTGATAACCATTGACCATACAATTTACCCCAGGCAGATTTTGCCCATCCGGTGTCGGCAACAGTAAAATGAAGGCCATTGTCCATAACATTCTGCCAGTATTTCGCGGTAAGAATATGTCCCAGGGGATATACAAAATCGTGATTCACCATTTTAGGCATTCCAGTTGTTCCTGAGGTAAAGTAAAGGAGCATAATATCGCTGTTTACTGTTGCCTGATCTGAAACCGGTCTGATAAAAACTTCTGAATTGTTTTCCATCCCTTTCGTAAAATTCAGCCAACCTTTTCGTTCCTGGTCAATCACCACTTTAAGTTTAAGAGTCGGTGATTTGCTCTCTGATTCTTCAATATGCTGAATAACTTCAGGATCGGGAACGCAGACGATCATCTTTATGTCAGCCGCATTATTTCTATAGATAACGTCTTTTGTAGAAAGAAGATGAGTTGCAGGTATGGTAATCGCTCCGATTTTATTCAGAGCAATTGTACAGAACCAGAATTCAAAATGTCTTTTAAGAATCAGCATAACAGGGTCGCCTTTTCTTATGCCGAGCGATTTGAAAAAATTGGCCGTTTTATCGCTGTAATATTTCATCTGGCCGAAAGTGAAGATGGCTTTGTTGCCTTTATCATCACACCATACCATGGCTATTTTGTCGGGATTCCCGGCGGCAATTTCATCAACGACGTCATAGGCAAAATTGAAATTCCCGGGGATTTTTATCTTGAAATCGGACTTAAATTCCTCGTAGGAGTTAAACTCAATTTTACTAAGATATTTTTCAAGTATCATTTTTTTCTTTTCTAATAGTTTTTATAAGACTATGGCCAGAAACCTCACCTGTTCATTATTCATAGCTCTCATCGCATGTTTGTATCCTGAATTAAAATAGATCGAATCGCCTTCATTCAGTATGATTTCATGACCGTCAATTATAGTCATCATAGTTCCTTTAATGACATAATTAAATTCCTGTCCGGGGTGTGAATTAAATTCAAGTAATTTATTTTCTGAAGCCGGATCAATAGTAACCATAAACGGTTCGGCTTTTTTGTGAATGAAATTGTCTGCAAGACTTTCGTACTTATATTGCTTTCGGCGTTCAAGTTTCAACCCTTTCCCGTTCCGAACCACTCCGTATATACTCAGTTTAGGGTTATCACCACCAAGCATTACTGAAAGTTCTATTTTGAAAAGTTCGGATATTTCAAATATGATTCCAACCGGGATATCATTATTCCCGCTTTCATACTTCAGATAGAGCTCTGTGGAAATGCCAAGCTTACTTGCAAGCGTTTCGGCAGAGATTCCGGAGATCTCACGGATCTCTTTTATTCTTTCAGCAATCTGCTTAATCTGTTCCGTCATGGTTGATCAGTTTTTTATTCAATATTACGGAATTTATTTAAATGAAAATCAGGTTTTGAAAATAACAATACAGTGCTGTAGATAATTAAAGGTTAAATCTGCATTTCTCTGTGGCCCTCTGTGAATCCTCAGTGTACTCTGTGTAACTAAAAATTAAGAACATACACAGAGTACACGAAGCACAGAGGTGCACAGAGCAAATCCATCAATATTTTTAGGGCAATGAGACTACTATTTTCCCTTTTGTTTTACCTGATTCGATCTGCCTGTGAGCAGCCTTTACTTCGTTGAATCCGAATATCTCTGAGACATAAGATTTCACGATTCCCAGCTGCAATAAATCGGCTATCTCCTTCATGTCTTTGCCATTCGACGAGACTCTGAATGTATCGCCATTCAGACCCTTTGCGTGTGCTTTCTCTCTTACAAATTCCGAAGCTCCTGACGGGATACTTATTATGGTTCCACCGCATCTCAATACTTTCAGAGAACGATCGATATAATCCCCGCCCATTGTATCTAAGACAAAATCAATATCTTTAACGACATCTTCGAATGGTTGTTTCTCATAATCAATATGTTCTGAAGCTCCCAGACCCAGAACAAAATCCTTGTTACGCCCGGATGCAGTGCCAATAACATAAGCACCCAGATGCTTTGACATCTGTACTGCATAATGACCTACACCTCCTGCAGCAGAATGAATCAGGACCCTGTAACCCGGCTCAATCCGGAACTTTTCTTTTAAGATCTGCCATGCCGTAAGAGCAGCTAAGGAAGCAGCTGCAGATTCTTCAGCTGAAACATTGAATGGTTTTAAAGCAAGATGGGATTCAGGGGCGGCAACATATTCCGCATATGCTTTTCCATGGCCCGGAAAATTCACCATTCCAAATACTTCATTCCCTTCCTTAAATGAAGTTACCGATTTGCCTGTTTTACTTACTATACCCGAAATGTCCCAACCAAGGATCATAGGATTATATTCTTTCAGCCTTGAAGCTTGACCCCTTCCCATACGGGTTTTTATATCTACCGGGTTAATGCTGAAAGCTTTGACTTTTACAAGTACTTCATTATCAGAAATTTCAGGAATAGGAACTTCTGTTTCGACTAAGTTTTCCACTCCTCCGAATCCTCTTAATATTATTGCCTTCATGATTTATTAGTATTGAATTGTTATGTTTTACAACAAAATAAATTAAAATAAGTTTGACTGATTGTCATGAGATCCTTTGCTACGCTCTGAATTAATCCGCCTGAAGGAGGAGAAATGAGAAATCTCAAAATACACCGCAACAATATATTTTTTGAAAACATTAAGAGTAAAAAAATGTCCTGTTGAAAAGTATTTAAAAAACTTTGGAAACGCTTTATCTAATATTTGTTTCCTAAGTTTATTAGTTTTATTTTTGCGGCATGAATGAAGAGTTGAAAAACATACTGCTGAAGGCTCGTGAGTTGTACATGAAATATGGTATTAAAAGTATTACCATGGATGATGTGGCACGGGAGCTGGGCATTTCTAAGAAAACACTTTATCAATACATTACTGATAAAGATGACCTTGTTGGAAAGTTTGTCGACAATGAAATCTCAATGAGACAGGAAGAAATATGTAAATGTTTCAGGATAGGCTACAATGCTATTGAAGAGTTATTTGAGATATCAATTTTCATGAATAAGCTGATGCGTAATCAGAATTCAGCAACTGAATACGACCTTAAGAAATACTATCCTGTTCACTTTGAAAAAACAATAAAAGCACGCAGGGAAGGAATTTTTAACTATATTCTGGTAAATCTTAAGAAAGGTATAAATGAAGGGTTGTACCGGAAAGAAATGAATAAGGAAGTAATT
>Ga0302284_1000339_pt1 | contig 22647 bp, 25 predicted proteins | sample III_Fen_E2_1_FD_198760 | JGI IMG/M metagenome (GOLD analysis project Ga0302284, IMG submission 198760) | Peat permafrost microbial communities from Stordalen Mire near Abisko, Sweden - III_Fen_E2_1 | ecosystem: Environmental > Terrestrial > Soil > Wetlands > Permafrost | place: Sweden: Abisko...
TTGCCACTGTTCTTTGTATGTGATATTAGTTTTACAAAACTAAACTCACTAACAACTTCTTTTGTTTTGTCAGATGATCCGTCGTTTATAACAATGACTTCATTTATGTATGGATGATTTTTGAGAGCATTTAGGACAATTCCGATTCTTTTTTCTTCGTTAAAAGCACAGATAATACAGGAAATATTATTAGTTTTCATATTTGATAATTGTAACATAAAATAATTATTTATTTTAAAATTATTGATTTCCCTTGCTTTTTAAGGCTAAAAAGCATAGACTTAACACATAATAGTAATAACTTGTCTAGTATTAGCAGGTAACATATAAATAATTTATGGGAAATTTTCAAGGAGGGGGTAATAGAGGCGGAGGTTTTAGAGGTGGAAACGGTGGTGGTCGCCCAAGTTTCGGTGGTAACAGAGGTGGAGACAGAGGACCAGTTACAATGCACAAAGCAGTTTGTGATGAATGTCACAAGAGTTGTGAAGTTCCTTTCCGTCCATCAGGAGATAAGCCAATATATTGTAATGATTGTTTTGGTGATAAGAGAGGCAATGAAGCTCCTCGTCGTGAATTTAATAACGACCGTGCACCAAGAAGAGAATTCAATGATAGACCAGCACAATCTTCTTTCTCAAAACCAGTTTCTGCTCCAGTAAGTGATGACACAAAGAAACAACTAGTAGAAATAAGTTCAAAGCTTGATCGTTTAGCAAGTGCAATCGAAAAGCTTGCTCAATCAAAACCTGAAGTAAAAGTTGTAGCAAAAGTTGCTCCAGTTGTTGCTCCAAAGGTAGAAGCTAAAAAAGTAGTTGTTGCTAAACCTGCTGCAAAGAAGGTTGAAGTAAAAGCTAAAGCTTCAAAACCTGTTGCTAAAAAAGTAGTAGCAAAAAAAGGAAAGAAGTAATCTAACTCTTAAACAAAACCCCGAAAGGGGTTTTGTTGCTTTATATTTAATATTATATAGAATAATGAAATGATACTAACTTCTATTGGAATAATAATCATTATATTTTTAATGAACATAGTTCCTGCATTTATGCCACCTACTTGGATATTATTATCTTTTGTTGGTTTTAATTTTCACTTGAGTAATTATTCTCTAGTTATTCTTTCTGTGTTTGCAGCTATTGCTTCTACTTCTGGAAGAATTGTCTTGTCTTTAATATCAGATAAAATAATTAGAAATAAATTCTTGTCTGAAACAGCAAAGGGTAACATAGATAATCTAAAGAAAAAGATAGAAGGTAATAAGGCTTTTACTTTTGGATTCTTTCTTTCTTACGCTTTTTCTCCATTTCCATCAGGTCAATTATTTTTAGCTTATGGACTAACCAATCTAAAGATAAAAATTGCAGCTATACCATTTTTTGTAGGGAGATTGATTAGTTATTCGTTTTGGGCTCTTACTGCCTCTGAGGTTTCAAAGAGGGTAGATATAACTAGTTTAAAATCAGGAGCATTTTTTAGTGGATTTTTCATATTGGCACAAATGGCTGCCTTTTATATGGTCTATTTGTTTATCAAATTAGATTGGAAAATTCTTTTTGAAGAACATAAAATAAGATTTGTTAAAAAAATAATTGAATAATATTTGTAGCGGTCCAACCCCTCACATAAAATGACCCTTATTTAAAGGCATTTTATTTTGTATTTTTCTCTATTTTGTAGTGGTCCAACCGCTACAAAATTTTAATATCCTTTCTATTTATCGAAAAATGATGTAAAGTAATAGTCTATATGGCTCATGGAGAAGTAGTTATACGTTTTGAAAAGGTTTCATTCGAATATGGTCACAATAAACCGATATTAGACTCGGTTGATTTTTCTGTTAGACGAGGAATGAAAGTTACAATAATGGGACAAAATGGTGCTGGTAAAAGTACTCTGTTTTCTCTAATTACAGGAGCAAATGAACCAGAAGATGGACAAATACATCTAGCACAGAGAACTACTATTGCACTATCTCGTCAGGTTATACCTAGACCAGAACTAGACCTAACAGTAAGAGAATTTTTCCAGAAATGTTTTACACAAAAAATATATGATATTGATCCTCGCATAGATGCAGTTTTAGAAATTGTTAATCTAAAAGGTCATGATAAAGTTCACGACAGAATAGTAAAATCTTTCTCAGGAGGACAACAAGCAAGACTACTTCTTGCTTCAGCTTTGATTCAAGAACCAGATATTTTATTGCTTGATGAGCCAACAAATAATTTAGACAAAGCAGGGATTGCACACCTTACTGATTTTCTTGTTAAATATAAGAAGACAGTTATTGTTATTTCCCACGATGCAGCATTCTTGAATTCATTTACTGATGCAGTTCTTTATTTGGATGTTTATACAAAAAAAATAGAACAATATGTAGGTAACTATACAGATGTAAGAGATCAGATTACAGCAAGAATGGAAAGAGAGAATCGTAAAAATGCGATGCTATCAAAAGAGATTCAAGCAAAGAAGGATCAAGCAAATGCTTTCGCTATGAAAGGAGGTAATCTTCGTGCTGTTGCGAAAAGAATGAGAGAGCTAGCTGAAGACTTAGAAGAAGAAAAAGTTGATGTTAGAAAAGAAGATAAAACAATAAGAAACTTTGTTATACCTACACAAGATGATTATGTTGGAGATATTGTGACTTTCTCATCAGTTCCGATTTATAAAAATTTTAAAATTAAAAATATAAAAGTAAGTGTAAAACTTCGTAAAAATAAACACTTACTTCTTTCTGGTCCAAACGGTATAGGGAAGAGTACTTTACTTGAATCAATCGTAAAAGGAAAAGTAGAAGGAATATTTATTTCTCCAGAGGTTCGTGTTGGTTATTATAGACAAGATTTTTCAACTCTTAACTTCAATGATACCGTTTTTGAATCTCTTGCAGAAACAATGAGAAAAGTAAGTGGAAAGGTTCACGAAGAAACTATTCGTGCTACGGCTGCTAGCTTTCTTATTACAGGAGATATGGTCTACACACAAATAGGAAGTCTCTCAGAGGGACAGAAGGGTCTTGTGGCTTTTGCTACTCTTGTACTTACAAAGCCAGGGCTACTTATCCTAGATGAGCCGACAAACCATATAAACTTTAGACATTTACCAGTTATCGCAAAAGCTCTCAGTGAATATAAGGGTGCTATGATATTGGTATCCCATGTCCCAGACTTTGTAGAACAAATACGAATAGACGAAGTTTTGGATCTAGATAAATAAAACTATTACACCTATTATCTGCTATAATATAGATACTTATCAGTAATTTATTTATATTGTATGAAATTTGATTTTAAAGTTTGTTCAAAAATTAAAGAAGCTTGGCCTATGTATAAAAAGCATTTTGGTGCTTTTATATTACTAATTTCAATAACATTAGCTTTCCAATTTATAGTTCAAGGAAATCATGGTTATGATGATAATATTTTTCCAATTCTAGTTGCTTATATACTTAATATAGTATTATCTTTTGTTTGGATTCGTTCTATGTTGAACCTTATTGATAATGGTAACTTTTCTCCATTTTCAAAGGAATCACTACCTACACTTTCAGAATTTTGGGATTTTACTAAAACACTTATATTGAGTTCTCTTATTATATTAGGAGGATTTGTTTTGCTTATTATTCCAGGATTTTATTTTGCTGGAAGATTGATGTTTGTTCAGTATCTTTCTGTTGAAAAGAAACAAGGAGCAAGAAAAAATATTAGTGAATCTTGGAATATAACAAAAGGTTATGGTTGGAAAATATTCTGGAAGAGTTTTGTAATCGGATTATTTGCTATATTAGGATTTATTGCTTTATTTGTTGGATCACTTATAACTTATCCATTGGCAATGATTGTTACAGCAATGCTATATCGTGAATTCTTTAAATTCAAAATGTCTGAAGTAACAGAGATAATAAAAGAAGCCACTGTTGAAGTAAAGGAGATTATTGTAGAAGGGAAGATAGAAGAAGAGAAGAAAGCTATAGAAGAATCTATATAATATAAAATAATAAAAACCACAAGAATAATTCTTGTGGTTTTTATTATAATAAATTATTTTATTATTTCTACGACATCATTGAACTCTCTGCGGATTTTTGCATTTTTTGAATATACATCTTCTCCACGATATCCTAATGCTAATATTGTAGTTGCAGTTAGATTCTTTGAAGCTAATCCAAGTATTTCATTTATTTTATTTGGATCAAATCCTTCCATTGGACAATTGTCTATACCAAGCAATGATGCTGTTTCTATCATTGTACCTAGTGGTATATATGCTTGTGATTTAAACCATCCTTCTAAATTACCAGCTCCTTTTTGTCCTGTTATAAAACCGTCTGCCATTTGTTTAAGTCCTGCTAAATCTTCTGCTGTTTTTCCTTGAGCAATCATAGCTCTCTTAATAAGTTCATCAGATATATTTTCAGAGTCAGTTCTTGTTGCTATTACAATAAGATAAGATGAGTCTGTAATTTGTGCTTGATTATAACTAGCAGCCTTCATTTTCTCTCTTAGGTCTTTGTTTTCAACTACGATAAATTTCCAAGGTTCAAGCCCTACTGAACTAGGAGTAAGTCTACCTGCTTCTAGTATTGTATTTAAATCTTCTTCACTAATACTCTTAGTTGAATCAAAAACTTTTGTTGCGTAACGCCACTTCAATGCCTTTATTATTTCTTCTTTCATATAATTTATAATGTTATTATTGTTATATTCAGATTATACTTTTATAAAAATACTTATGCAAATAGCTTGTATTTAAAGGTTTTTTGACTAATTTTTTAATTAGTTGCTCTTTATTTGTATCATAGATATACTATAAATATGATTAAATTCTTGTATAAAAATGTTCTTAAGCCAATTCTATTTTTATTTCCAGCTGATGATGTTCATACTTTCTTTTTAAAAAATGGTAATAGTATCGGAAAATCTAACTTCTCTAAATGTTTATTAAATAAAATTTTAGTTTATAAAAATAAATCATTAAATCAAAATGTTTTAGGTATTGATTTTAAAAACCCACTGGGTCTTGCTGCTGGTTTTGATTATGATGCTGATTTGATAGATGTTTTACCGTCAGTTGGTTTTGGATATCATACTATAGGAACAGTTACTTATCTTCCATACAAAGGTAATCCTCGTCCTATGCTAGATAGACTTCCTAAGTCAAAATCATTGCTTGTAAACAAGGGTTTTAAAAGTAATGGAATGGTGTCTGTTCTAGAAAAAATATCTGATAGAAAAAGTAGTATTCCATTGGGTATCAGTATTGGGTCTACAAATCAGACATATATTAAGCTAGATGAAATGATTGAAGATGTATGTCTTTCTTTTGGAAAGGTATTGGATAAAAATAATTTTGATTATTATGAACTAAATATCAGCTGTCCAAATCTTATAAATATTCAGAATCTAAAAGATAAACTAGATGATCCCATTGGGCTTGGTCTTCTTTTGAATAAGTTATCTTTTTTAAAGATAAATAAACCTTTATTTATAAAAATGTATGCAGAAAAAAGTGTTGATGAAACACTGGCTCTATGTAAGGTTGCATCTGATTATAAATGGGTTAGTGGTTTTATCTTTTCTAATTTAGTTAAAGATAGAAAAAATCCTAACTTTGATAAGGATGAGATAGAGAGTGCCTCAAAGGGTAATTTTAGTGGAAAGCCTACTGTAGAATTATCAAATACTTTGATAACTGAAGTTTATAAAAAATATAAAAATAGATTCGTGATAATCGGTTGTGGTGGAATATTTAATGGAACTGATGCTTATGAGAAAATAAAAAGAGGTGCAACACTTCTTCAGATGATTACAGGTATGATATACGAAGGTCCTAGTCAGATAGGGAATATAAATAAAGAATTATCTGAGTTACTAAAGAAAGATGGATATCAAAATATAAGTGAAGCTGTAGGTGTGGATAATATTTAAGATATGAAAAAACCTTGTAAGTGTAATACTTACAAGGTTTTAGATTTTAGGTTTTTCTGTGCATTTTATGCGGCAACTATTTGTTGCGGGTCTTTTTTGTATTCTTCTTTAGTTAAATATTTTTTAATTGTTTTGTTGTGTTTTGTAATTTTTTCTTTTATCGAATTGATTTCGATTTCACTTAGGTCAATAAATATGACCGTCTCAACTTCTTTGTTGTCGAATATTTTTTTCGAATCAAATTGTGATTTTTCGTTAAAAAATTTTATACAAATTTTCTTTCCTTTCTCTGCAAACAATGACAAAATTTCTTTTCTGTACCCTCTTTGGATACCTTGTTCTGTTATTTTTTCGCTTGGAGTATTTCCATAACTTGGCATAACAATTACGACTGCTACTTTACACATACTATTAAATTTTAAAAAGTTAAAAAACTAAATATTTACTTAATTTTTATAGTACTATATCTTAAAAAATAGTCAATACTTATTATGATTATAAATTAGTATGATATAATCCTATCTATGGTAAGCAAAAAAACTCCCAAAAAGGTAAGTAAAAACATACTATATACAGGTTCTGGTGACAATGGAACTACTACTCTTTTCCAGTGTGATCAGGGGCGTATTTCTAAGAGTGCAAGTATCATAGAATCACTCGGATCATTGGATGAATTAAATGCCTATCTTGGTGTTGTAAAAGTTTACTCTGAAATAGAACAATTAAAAATATCTATTGGTAAAAAAATGATTTCATATGGAGAAATTATTGGAGATATACAACAAACTCTTTTTGTAATTCAAGCAGAAGTTGCTGGCTCAAAAATGTCTACAACCAAAGAAAATATAAAAAACATTGAAAATATTATCAGTGCTATTAGTGTAGTATTACCTCCGATTACATCATTTACAGTTTCTGGTGGAAGTTTACTTAGTGCAGAATTAGATTTTTCTCGTACACTTGCTCGTAGAGCTGAAAGAAGAATTGTTCAAGTGGAAGTTGAAGGAATAAAAATATTAAGTCCACATACTATTACTTATATGAATAGACTCTCAAGTATTTTATTTGCAATGTCACGATACTCAAACTATCTTCTCTCTATTCCAGAAGATCATCCTAACTACAATAAATAGTTCTTTCGGACGTCCAACGTCCGTCAAAAATAAACCCTTATTTTATAATAATTTTTTTTCTAAAAAACTATGAACTTCCGGATGTCCAACGTCCGGAAGTTTTGGATGTATATAATTAAGTAGTATAGTAATAAATATGGATTCTTCTGATGAAGATTTAATAAAAGAATATTTAAGTGGAAATCAAGATTCTTTTAAGATACTTATTGAGAGATATACAACTCCGCTATATAACTTTATAGTTAGATTTGTTGGTGTTGATAATGCTCCTGATGTTATTCAAGACGTTTTTATTAAATCTTGGAAGAATATAAATAAATTTGATATTTTAAAATCTCATTTTAAAACTTGGATTTTTACAATTGCTCGTAATACTACAACTGATTATCTTAGAAAAAAGAAAATGCAGACTTTTTCATCATTAGATAGTGATGAAGATTCTTTTGAAAATAATATAAAAGATGAAACTATTCTTCCTGATGAAGAATTATCAAAAATAGAAGATAAAGAGTTTTTAAATAAAACTCTGGAAAAAATATCTCCTAAATATAAGGAAGTTTTAATTCTTTATTATCAAGAAGAGATGACCTTCGTAGAAATTGGAAGGGTATTAAGTAAACCTACTAATACTGTAAAAAGTTATCACCATAGGGCTATCCTAGAGCTTAGAAAGCTTATTTTGCACCAAAACTCATAATTGTCCGTATATATAAAGGTAATGGAACGAGATTTACAAAAATTGTTCAAACAAGCCGTATATCAACCAGAAAGTCGACTTTCTGGTGATATTTGGCGTGTAATTGAAACTAAAGAAAAAAGAGCTTCAACAATAAAATCTTTCAGTTATGGATTTGTTGGAATTATTTCTTTAGCTCTACTTGTTCCTATGGTTGGTAACCTAATCAATCAATTATCTCAATCAGGATTCTATCAGTATGTATCTCTTGCTTTTTCAGACATAGGATCTATATCTTTATACTGGAAAGAATTTATGGCTTCTGTTGTAGAAACAATACCAACAACAAGTTTGATTTTAGTTTTGTCTTTACTTTTTATTTTCCTTACTTCTTCCAGACGAGCGTTTACTATATTTAAAAGTCCATTATTAACAGTTTAGTTTTATAAAAATATGAATATTCAAACAATAAAAAGTGAAGTTAAAAAAGTATTTGGATCAAAAATATTTAAAGGAGTTATTTATGTATTAGGAATTTTTATCGTAACCTCTTTTATATTTAGAGCAGGAGTTTTTGTTGGTTTCAATAGAGCTTCTTTTGGTCATGATTGGAATGATAAGTATACAGAGAACTTTGGACCAGCTCAAAGAGGGAAGTTTATGATGGGAGATAACTTTGATAATTCAAGAGATATGCCAAATGCTCATGGAGCAATAGGTAAAATAATAAAAATAGAATTACCTACTATTATTGTTATGGATGATAAGGATCAAGTGGAAAAAGTTATTTTAATAAATGATAAAACAGATATTCGTGAAATGAGAGAAAAAATAAATAAAGAAGATTTTAAGGTTGATGATTTTATTGTTGTTATAGGAAGTCCAAATCAACAGGGACAGATTGAAGCAAAGCTAATAAGAATACTTCCTGCTCCAATGTTCGATAATAATAATTTACCAGTTAATCCAAACATAACACCAGTTAAAAAATAATCTTATGAATAAAATACTATCTTCAAAGTTCGTACAAAATATAAAATCATTTATCGTAAGTCATAAAATATGGAGTGCTATAATTCTAGTTGTTGTTATTGCTCTTGGTTATTATGCATTTGGAAATAAGAGTACTGTTGTTTCAAAATATACATTAACAACTGTTACTAAGGGTACTGTAATCTCTTCTGTTTCAGGAAGTGGTCAAGTTGAAGCATCAAGTACTATAGACCTACAAGCAAAAAATGCTGGAAATATTGTTTCAGTTTCAAAGAAAGTAGGGGATTATGTAGAAAAAGGAACTGTTATTGCAAGTGTAGATTCTCGTGATGCTAGGATAGCTCTTAGAAATGCACAAATTTCATTAAGTAAGTTAACTCAATCCCCAGATAAACTTTCATTACTTCAAAAACAGAATTCTTCAAATGACGCAAAGGATTCATTGGTTAAAAGTTATGATAGTGGTTGGAGTACAGCTAGTTCCTCAATGGACCAAATGTCATCTATTTTAGATAGTCTTTCTACTTTGTATTCATCTGGCTATCTTCGTTCTCAAAATGTATCACAGGCACAAATGAGTCAAAGTGCACAAGATAAGATAGCTCTCGCACAAAAAGAGTATTATGAAGCTAAAACTGATTATGAAAATACAAATAGTTTATATAAAACTCTCTCAAGAACAAGTAATAATAGTGATATAGATAATTTAATCAGTCATACTTATACAACAGCTCAAAAAATAGCTCTTGCCGTTAAGGATACACAATCATCATTTAATAATGTTTCAAATGCTTTTGGTGATCAAACTTCAAGTTCTACTATTACTGTTGCCAATAATATAATCACATTAAATACAAATATAAATAATTATTTAGCAAACATTTTGTCTGCTAAAAATAATATAAAAAGTTCACAAAATTCAGTTGTGGAAAGTACTCAATCATTAACAGATTTAGTTTCTGGTACTAGTTCAACATCTTTAGATATTGAATCAGCTAAACTTAATCTAGAGTCAAAACAAAATACATACGATGACTGTTTTATTAAAGCACCTATCAGTGGAGTTATCGCAACTCTAACTGCACAGGTTGGACAATCATCTGGTTCAAGTATTGGAACATTGATAACCAAACAAAAGCTCGCTTCTGTTTCATTTAATGAAGTTGATGTTGCAAAAATAAAAGTTGGACAAAAATCAACATTAACTTTTGATGCTATAAGTGGATTATCTATTGCTGGTGAAGTTGCATCTGTCGATCCTGTTGGAACTGTATCTTCTGGTGTTGTTAATTATAATGTAAAAATTAGTTTTGCTACTCAAGACGATCGTATTAAACCTGGTATGACAGCTAATGCTGTAATAGTTACAAATCTTAAACAAGATGTACTAACATTACCAAGTTCTGCTGTTAAAACTAAAAACAATCTTTCTTATGTTGAAGAAATTAGTAATCCTATTGAATCAACAATTACAGGTCAATTCACTTCAACTACATCTTCAAAACAAGTTAGTGTAACTATTGGTTTGGTTGGTAGTTCCTCTACAGAAATAGTTTCTGGTTTAACAGAAGGGGATAAAGTAGTATTGAAAACTATATCAGGTACTACAACAAGTTCTACAACTAAAACTCCTAGTGCTACAAGTCTATTATCTGGCAATAAAGCCGGTGGTGGAGCAAGTGCTGGTGCTGTATTTCACAATTAATTATTATGATTGAAATAAAAGATGTAACAAAAACATATTTTACTGGCGGTGAACCATTCCAAGCATTACACGGAATAAGTTTTAATATTGAGGACGGAGAATTCGTTGCTATTATGGGTCCGTCTGGATCTGGTAAATCTACACTAATGCATATTCTCGGAGCTCTCGATACTCCTACTAGTGGTTCATATTTTCTCGACGGTAAAGATGTTTCAACCTTAACTGATGATGAATTAGCAGATATAAGAAGAGATAAAATTGGATTCGTTTTTCAGTCATTTAATCTATTACCTCGTACTACTGTTTTACGAAATGTTAGTTTACCTTTGATATATGATGGCGTTGAAAAAGACAAAAGAAATGAAATAGCAAAAGAAGCATTAATATCGTCTGGATTTGATGAAAGTCATTTTTATCATTTATCAAATCAACTTTCTGGTGGACAGATACAGCGTGTAGCGATAGCAAGAGCATTGGTAAATAATCCTAAGCTTATATTAGCTGATGAACCAACAGGAAATCTAGATACTAAAACAGGGGAGATTGTTCTCGGAACATTTCAGAAATTAAATTCTGAATTTGGTCGTACTATTATACTCATTACACACGAACCTGATGTTGCAGAACATGCTCAAAGAATCATTACTATTCGTGATGGACTAATCCAAAGTGATGAGAAAAATACTAAGCAAAGAATTGTTCATAAAATAGATAAAAATAAATAATATGAAAACAATAGATATTTTAGAAGAAACATATGCAGCATTATTTGCGAACAAGGTTCGCTCTGGTCTTACTATGCTTGGTATCATAATTGGTATTAGTTCTGTAATAGCAATGACTGCAATCGGTAATGGAACAAAAGATTCTATTTCAGCAAGTATTCAATCAATAGGAGCAAACTTGGTTATGGTTATGCCTGGAGCACAGCGTTCCTTTGGTGGTCCAAGTGGTGCTCGTGGAGGAGCACAGTCTCTAACTGTTGCTGATGCAGATGCTATTGAATCTCAAGTTTCAGGTGTCGCTGGTATTTCTCGTGAGGTTTCATCAAGAAAACAAGTTGTGGCATCTGGAACAAATACTAACACAAGTATTATTGGAACAGAGCCGTCTTATGCAACAGTTCGTAATATTTCAGTAGATGAGGGAGATTTTATTTCTTCTGAAAGTGTTTCAAGTGGTTTAAAAGTTGCAGTAATAGGACCAACAACTCGTGACGATTTATTTGGAACAGGGGCTACTGATGTAATTGGTCAAAAAATTAGAATCTCTGGTATTGAGTATGAAGTTATTGGTATAACTCATGCAAAAGGTGGATCAGGTTTTAGTAATAGTGATGATGTTATCTATATACCTTATACAACAGCCCAGAGATATATTACTGGTAATAAATATTTAAGTGAAATAGATGTCTCTGCAACAAGCTCTGATGTCTCTGCAACAGTTCAATCTGATGTAACTGATTTACTAATGACTCGTCACAATATTACGGATTCAACAAAGGTTGATTTTAATACTATGAATCAAGCAGATATTATAGCAACTGCATCATCTGTTACAGGTACTCTGACAGCGTTACTTGCAGCTGTTGCAGGTATTTCACTTGTTGTTGGTGGTATTGGTATTATGAATATGATGTTAACAACTGTTACTGAGAGAACAAGAGAAATAGGATTACGCAAAGCAATAGGTGCTAAAAGAAAAGATATTAATTTACAGTTTTTAATCGAAGCAGTAGCTCTTACTTTTAGTGGGGGAGTTGCAGGTGTTATTCTCGGGTGGCTTATAGCTTTTATTATTTCTTATCTTGGAATAATGCAAGCGCAAGTTTCGTTAAATTCAGTATTACTTGCCTTTGGTGTTTCTGCTTTTATTGGAATAGTCTTTGGTTACTATCCTGCACAGCGTGCTTCAAATCTTAATCCAATCGATGCTTTAAGATACGAATAATTTACAGATAGGCCTTAAAGGCCTATCTAGGGTTAAAATTATTAATCTAATATAAAATTTATGAAAAATAAAAAAATTATTATAGCTGTAGTTGTTTGTTTATTGATATCAGGTCTTAGTTTCTGGGGTGGAACAAAATATGGAAAGGATAATAATCCTTCATCATTTAGTCGCCAAGGTTCAGACTTTGGAGGTGGACAGAGAATGGGTTCACGCGGAGGTTCTATGAATGGTATTACTTCTGGAACTGTAGTTTCAAAAGATGATAAAAGTTTAACTGTAGAATTACATTCTGCTAATACAGATAGTGCTGGTTCAAAGATTATTTTCTTTTCTCCTGTAACTAAAATAAATAAAACAATAAGTGGTGCAGCTACAGATATTTCTGTAGGTAGTGATGTTAGTATAAGTGGTGATACTAATATAGACGGTAGTATCAATGCAAATTCAATTCAAATTAAACCAGCGGTAACTCCAAAACAAAATTAATATAAATAATAGGTTTTTATATAAAAGCATTATGCCATTTAGAAAATTTTGGTATAATGCTTTTTATATGGATCACACAAAAAGAGAGAAAGAAATAGTATGGGCTCAGATATTATATTTATATGTCCTTCCTGTAATACTTTTATATTTTGAAATTATTCCTAATAATCTAAGGGTAGTAATGCTTCTTGTTATTTCTATGCTCCTATACGGTATTGTAAAGCATGCCCAATGGACTTATTCTGATATGGGTATAAATCGTGACTTTATGAAAGATATAGTCCCTTATTCTCTGTTTACTATAGGTGGAGTTTTGTTTCTTGTTTGGCTTGCTCAAGTTGTACCCCATAGTCCATTTTTAGAATGGTGGGAAAATAAAAAGTTTTTATTACTCTTTGTTCCTATTAGTGTTCTTCAAGAAGTGGTATTTCGTGGAATACTTATGAAATTTTTACGCAAAGCATTTACTAGTCCTATATTTATAATATTGTTGAATTCGGCAGTTTTTGCTTTTATGCATGTTATATACCTTAATTCTATTTTTGTACTTCCTATGACTTTTATCGCTGGGGTTGGTTTTGCTTGGATGTATTACAGGTATGAGAATTTACCACTAATATCAATTTCACATACAATTTTAAATTTTACAGCTATGATATTAGGTTTCTTTGTGATTAGGTAGATTAATTAAAAAATAATATAATATAATTATGGAAGAAAATAATAACTCTACTCGACCATCATGGGATGAATATTTTTTAAAACTAACTGAGGATATTGGTACTCGTGGTACTTGTGATCGAGGTCATGCAGGTTCTGTAATCGTAAAAAATAATAGAATTATTTCTACTGGTTATGCTGGTGCCCCTTCTGGTTTACCAAGTTGTGATGATATTGGTCATGAAATGCAAACAGTTATTACTGAAGATGGCACAGAGTCTCGTCATTGTGTTAGAACAGCACATGCCGAACAAAATGCCATAAATAATGCTGCTCGTATTGGTGTTGCAATTGAAGGTTCAACATTGTATTGTAAAATGACACCTTGTTATAAATGTGCTCAAAGTATTATAAATTCTGGAATTATTAGGGTCGTAGCAATTAAAGATTATCATGGGGGTAATAGAACTAAGGAAATTTTTAAACAAGCCAATATAATATTAGAAATACTTGGTGAAATGGAAATTTATAAAGATATGTAAATTTATGGTAAATTTAAAAGAATTACAAAAGGAAATAATGCGCAATAAGTTAGAGAAGGGTTTTAACACTACAGATGTTGCTCTTGAATTTTGTAGAGCTCATGAAGAACTGTCTGAAGCATTTTCTAAATTTAATAAGAATCAGGATGGTGTTGCAGAAGAGTTTGCTGATGTAGCTATTTTCTTGCTCGGTATGTGTGAAATTCTTGGTTATGATTTAGAAAAAGAATTAGTTGAAAAAATAGAGAAGAATAAAAATCGTAAATATATTAAATCAAAGTCCCCAGATGGAAAAGATATTTTTATAAGAGAAAAAACAGAATTAGATCCATAAATAAAACAAAAAATATCCAACAACTGTATTAATAGTTGTTGGATATTTTTTGTTTTAGAGGTACAACCTCTGGAAACACATGATGTTGGACCTCCCAAATTTTTATATTTTTTCGTAAACTACAAAGTTAGTATCGTAAATATTTTTGTCGTCTTTGATGTGGTAATCTTCTGATATTTTTTTCCACTTATCTTTATCTATAACAGGGAAGAATGTATCTGCTTCAGGAAAACTTTCGTTAACATGTGTTATATATAGTCTATCTGCTTTATCTATAAAAAGTTTATATATTTGCCCACCACCTATCACAAAAGTTTCTTCATCTTTACCCATAGTCTCATTTAAAGATTTTTCTAATTCCTCAATAGAATAATATATATCTATTCCTTCTTTTCTGAATTCTCTATCTAAGGTAAGGACTATATTTCTTCTATTTGGGAGTGGTCGTCCTGGAGTACCGTCTGGTCCTATTCCAAGAGATTCAAAGGTCTTTTGTCCCATTATTACTGGATGACCGCTTGTAGTCTCTCTAAAATGCTTCATATCAATAGGTAAGTCCCATAGTAAAGCATTTTTACTACCTAGTTCGTTATTCTTTGCTACGGCTGAGATTATAGATAGAATCATATTTATACAGCAATTGGTGCCTTAATTGCATCATGAGGGTTATAACCGATTAATTCAAAATCATCTATAGTAAAATCTTCAATATTTTTAATATTAGGATTTATTTTCATTATTGGCATTGGTCTTATGTCATTTTTTCTTGCAAGTTGTATATCTGCTTGTTCAAGATGATTTACATATAAATGTACATCTCCTCCAGTCCAAATAAATTCTCCGGGTTCTAGTCCAGTTACTTGAGCAATAATCATTACAAGTAATGCGTAAGATGCAATATTAAATGGTACTCCTAAAAATGTATCACAACTTCTTTGATACAATTGACAGGATAATTTTCCATTTGCTACATAAAATTGAAATAATGCATGACATGGTGGAAGTCCTGCTTTTGCCATTTCATCTATATCTGCTACATTCCAAGCAGAAACAATTATTCTACGTGAATCAGGGTTTGTTTTTATTGTTTCTATTGCGTTAGAAAGTTGATCAAGACATGTATTGTCTTGGTTTTTCCAGCATCTCCACTGTGAACCATATATAGGTCCGAGTTCTCCATATTTTGAAGCAAATTCTTCATCAGTTTTTATTTTATTAACAAATTCTTTTATTCCTTCATTCCATTCATCACTACCTAATTTAGGCATAGGTTTTCCTTCTCTTGTTATATATGCCTTAAATGGCCATTCATCCCAAATATGAACATTGTTTTCTGCTAGATATTTTAGATTTGTATCACCACGCATGAACCAAATTAATTCATGTATGATTGCTTTAATAGGAACTTTTTTTGTTGTTAATAATGGAAAACCTTTTGATAAATCAAATCTCATTTGATGTCCAAATATAGAGAGAGTTCCTGTACCAGTACGGTCTTCTTTTCTTGCTCCCTCTCTTTTTATACGTTCAATAAGATCAAGATAAATATTATCTACATGATTATTTTGCATAAGTTTATTATAACCTTTTCTTGTTTTTTGCCAAAATATGATAAAATCAACATATTACAAATCTAATTACCACCATAATTATGATAGATAAACAAGTAGAGAAACTAATCAAAGAAGAGGAGAAAAGGCAGAAAAGTGTTATCAATCTAATCGCATCAGAAAATATAGTTTCTGATGATGTATTAAAGGCACTTGGCTCTAAACTAACAAATAAATATGCTGAAGGTTATCCTGGACGAAGATACTATGGTGGAAATCAAGTTATAGATAAGGTTGAAAACTTAGCTATATCTCGTGCTTTAAAACTTTTTAAACTAAAAGAAAATGAATGGCATGTAAATGTTCAACCTCTTTCTGGAAGTCCTGCAAACTTTGCTTTATATTCAGCCCTTGTTCCAATGGGTGGAAAAATAATGGGAATGAAACTTTCTTCTGGTGGTCATCTTACTCATGGACACCCTGCTTCTATGACAGGAAAGATTTGGAAGCCTATTCAATTTGAACTTGATTCTAAAACTGAAGTTATAGACTATGAAGCTCTTAAAAAAATAGCAGTGAGTGAAAAACCAAACATAATTGTTTGTGGATTTACTGCATATCCTAGAATTGTAGACTTTAAAAAGTTTCGTGAAATAGCAGATGCTTCTGGTGCACTTTTGCATGTAGATATGTCTCACTTTGGAGGACTTGTTGCTGGGGGTTCATATCCTTCACCATTTCCTTATGCTGATTCTGTTATGACAACAACTCATAAATCTCTTCGTGGTCCAAGACATGCATTATTGTTTGTTAAAAAAGATGCAAGGGAATTTGATAAGAAAATAGACAAAATGATAATTCCAGGACTCTTTGGTGGCCCTCATGAGAATAGTATTGCAGCTGTTGCTGTTTGTTTGGCAGAAGCAATGAAACCAGAGTTTAAAAAGTATGCAAAGCAAGTTGTAAAAAATGCTAAGACATTGGCAAAAGAATTACAAAAATATGGATGGCATATTATATCAGGAGGTACAGATTCACATCTTATTCTTATGGATACTTGGATGGATGGCAAGGGTATTCCTGGTAAGGATGCAAGTATTAAGCTTGAGAAGGCTGGTATCATTGTAAATATGAATACAATACCAGGTGACCCAAGAGGACCTATGGATCCTTCTGGTATTCGTCTTGGAACTTGTGCAGAAACTACTCGCGGAAGAACTGAAAAAGATATGATTAAATTAGCAGCAAAGATGGATAAGGTTTTAAGAGCTAAATAGTTATGATAGAAGGAAAAAGAGAAAATTTAAAACCTTGTGTTGGTGTGATGATTTTTAAAGATGGTAAAGTTTTACTTCATAAGAGAAAGGGTTCACATGGAGCAGGGGAATACAGCTTCTTGGGTGGACACTTAGAATATGAAGAATCTTTTGTTGATTGTGCAAAAAGAGAAACCCTAGAAGAGTCTGGAATTTTAATTAATAATTTAAAATTTCTATGCACTGCAAATATATACAGACATATAGGAAGACAAGATATTTTAGTTGGATTATCTGCTGATTGGGAAAGTGGTGAACCAAAAATAATGGAACCAGAAAAGTGTGACGGTTTGGGTTGGTATAGTTTAGATGATTTACCATCACCATTATTTTATCCAACAGAGATCGTTTTGGACTCATATAAAACTGGAGAAAACTTTTATGATAAAGAATAAAAACAAAAAAGGAAAATTAATAGTTATAGACGGTACAGATGGAAGTGGAAAAGCAACACAGGTTGATTTTCTTATTAATAGATTGAAAAATGATGGTTATGAAGTTCGTATGGTTGATTTCCCTGAGTATTATAAAAATTTTTTTGGTGCTTTTGTTGGAGATGTTTTATCTGAACAACATTATAATTTTATAAATATTCATCCTAAAATTGCTTCTGTTTTATACGCAGCAGATAGATTTGAATCAAAGGATAAGATAGATTTATGGCTTAAAAAGGGTTATATAGTAATAGCAAATCGTTATGCTAGTGCAAATCAAATTCATCAAGGTGGAAAAATAAGTAATCTTAAAAAAAGGCAAGATTTTTTAAGATGGCTTGATGATATGGAGTTTAAGGTATTTGGTATTCCTAGACCTAATGTTGTTTTTTATTTGAGTATACCTATGCCATTTGTTAAAAAATTACTAAGAGAAAGAAATAAAAGTAATTCTCGCGCTTATCTTGGAAAGAAAAAAGATGTTCACGAAAAAGATTCTAAGTTTATGGAAAATTCTTACAAGAGTGCTATGTGGCTTTCAAAAAATCAACCAGGTTGGTTGAAAATTGATTGTGTAAAAAATAATAAATTACGCAGTAGAGAGGATATACACGAAGAAGTATATAAAAAAGTTTTAAATATTTTAAAATAAAATGATAATTAAAGTTAAAAAATTAAAAGAAAATGCAAAGTTACCAAAGTATCATCACCCTGGAGATGTAGGTATGGATGTATATTCAATGGAGACGGTTACTGTTGGTCCAGGAGAACATCATTTCTTTTGGCATGGATTTGCTATGGAGTTTCCTGTTGGTTATGCTGCTATTATTAAAGATAAATCTAGTATTTCAAAGGAAGGCTTGCATTCTATGGGTGGAGTTTATGATGCTGGGTATAGAGGAGAATACAATACTCATCTAGTAAATCTATCGTCAGAGCCGTATACAGTAGAAGAGGGGGATAAGATTTCTCAGATTGTAGTTTTTCCTGTAGCTATTGCAGAAATTGAAGAAACTGATACATTAAGTGAATCAGCTCGTGGAGAAGGTGCTTTCGGAAGTACGGGGAAGAAATAATTTTGAGAAAAGGTTTGTAAATTATATTCTAAAAAAAGTCCTCGGATTTCCTCGCCAAATATTCTTCTTACGAAGATGGAAGCTCAGCCAGACATTTTTTTATAAAATAATTTACAAACCTTTTAATACTATAGATTATGGAAAAAATTATACAAACTAAAATTAAAGAAGTTTTAAAAAATCTTGAAATAGAAGAGGTTGTTTTTTCTATTGAGCATCCAGAAGATTTTAAGAACGGTGACTATTCTACAAATATAGCTATGGTGTGTGCAAGTAAGATTGGAATAAATCCAAAAGACTTGGCTATAAAAATCAAAGAAGATTTTGAAAAAGATTTACCAAAAGAAATAGAAAAAATAGAAGTTGCCGGTCCTGGGTTTATAAACTTTTATTTATCTCGTAAATTTTTTACAGAAAATGTAAATGATATTTTAAATAAAAAAGAAAATTGGGGTAGGGGAACTATTCTTTCTGGAAAAAAGGTAATGGTAGAATACACTGACCCAAATCCTTTTAAGCCTTTTCATATAGGGCACCTTATGGCAAATGCTATAGGTGAGTCTGTTTCTCGTGTTGTTGAATTCTCTGGTGCTAAAACTATAAGAGCAAATTATCAGGGTGATGTTGGTCCTCATGTAGCAAAAGCTATCTATGGAATTATAAAGAAGGGTATGCCAGAAGAAAATCTTTCTGTTTCAGAGAAAGCTCAATATATCGGTACTTGTTATTCAGAAGGAAGTAATCTGTATGATATAGACGAGAATATAAAAAAAGAAATAGAAGATATAAATAGAAAAATCTACGCAAAATCAGATGCTGATATAAATAAGATTTACGATTGGGGAAGAAAGATAACTCTAGATGCTTTTGAAGATATATATAAACTTCTTGGTACAAAATTTGACTACTATTTCTTTGAAAGTGAAATGGCAAAAATAGGGGAGAAAATTGTAAGAGAAAATATTGGTAATGTTTTTGAAGAGTCAGATAAGGCTATTGTTTTTCATGGTGAGAATTACGACAAGAAGCTTCACACTCGTGTATTTATAAACTCTCAGGGTTTACCTACTTATGAAACAAAAGAAATAGGATTAACTTTATCTAAGTTTGAAAAAGAAAATCTAGATATTTCTATTGTAACTACTGCAATAGAACAGGCTGATTATATGAAGGTTGTTCAAAAAGCAATTTCATTGATGTATCCAGAGATTGAAAAGAAAATGTTGCATATCACTCACGGTATGATGAAGCTTGCTACAGGAAAGATGTCTTCAAGAAAAGGAAATATAATAACAGGAGAATCCTTAATAAATGATTCTATGGAAGTTGTTCGTGAAAAAGTTTCTGGAAGGGATTTAGCTGAAGAAGAAAAAGATTTAATTGCAAAGACTGTTGGAGTTGCTGCTCTTAAATATTCTATACTTAAGTCTTCACTTGGATCAGATATAATTTATGATTTTGAAAAATCTATTTCTTTTGAAGGTGATTCAGGTCCATATTTACAATACACATCTGTAAGAGCAAACTCTATTCTTAAAAAGGCAGATAAATTTAATATGGATGATAAAAATAATATTCCAGAAGAAATTACAGATTTAGAAAAATTACTATATCAACTACCTGAGATTGTAGAATATTCATATAAAACATTGGACACTCATCATATCTCTACATATCTTACAAAGCTTGCAAGTGCATTTAATGCTTTCTATGGAAATACACAGATTCTTGTTGAAGAAAATAAATGTATGGTGTATAACTTAAACTTAATAAAAGCTTTTTATCAAACCATGAAAAATGGTCTTTGGTTGTTGGGTATTGAAACTCCAGAAAAAATGTAATAAAAAATCCCCAAGTACTCGACAAGGGGATTTAAATTCTGAGTATTTTTCTTAACCGAGATTACTCAAACTGTTTATAGTTTATTACTCGTATTAAATTGAAATTACCAGAATTTGGAATTGTTGAATCTATTTAAATCTAAATTAAGTGGAGTTATAACCTTTTTTTGACATTTCTTACTCAGTCTTTGTCTACTTAACTATTAAATTTAAAACCTCACATAATCCTGTACTTAGATGTTTCAGTTCTAGGGAGAGGTGATTCCTTTAACGATATGTTTTCGCAAAGTACAATTCGAGTACATAATATATTAAAGTATCAGTTCTTGCAATTTTTGGGTTTACTGGTATTATTTAGATATACGAAGAAGGAGTCATCACTCCTGAGTATTGGGAAGAAAGCCATTTGGTAAGTAGAACCCTATAAATGAGAAGTCCTGCGAAGAGCAGGTAAAATGAGGTGGTACCACGCGTTTCTTAGAAACTCGTCCTTATATAACAATTTTTATTGTTGTATGTGGACGAGTTTTTTTAATTATAAAATTAATATAAAACTACACAAATTATATTCTGAAAAAAGTCCTCGGAGGAGGGAGGACAAGGAGCCAGACATTTTTTTATAAAATAATTTGTTTCGTTTTTAAAATTATGAACGAAGAAAATAAAAAATCAGACGCAGCTTTGCGAGAAGAAAAAGTTTTAGAATTTTGGAAAGAAAATAATATTTTCAAAAAAAGTTTAGAGAAGGTCTCTCCAAAAGGTGAGTATGTTTTTTATGAAGGTCCTCCAACTGCAAATGGAAAGCCAGGGATTCACCATCTTGAAGCTCGTGCTTTTAAAGATGCTATACCTCGCTATAAAACAATGACTGGATTTCATGTTCGCCGCAAGGGTGGATGGGATACTCATGGACTTCCTGTTGAACTTCAAGTTGAAAAGAAATTAGGTCTTACTTCAAAGAAGGATATTGAGGAATATGGAATTGCAAAGTTTAATAAAGAATGTAAGGAAAGTGTATGGGAATATACAGATCTCTGGGAAAAATTTACAGATCGTATCGGCTATTGGGTAGATCAGAAGAATCCGTATGTAACTTATCATAACGATTATATTGAATCTGTTTGGAATGTTATAAAAACAGTAAATAATCGTGATTTACTTTATAAAGATTATAAGGTTGTGCCTTGGTGTCCTCGTTGTGGAACAACTCTTTCTTCTCATGAACTTGCCCAAGGATATCAAGATGTGAAGGATTTATCTGTTACTGCAAAGTTTAAGGTAAAAAATGGATATATTATTAATTATTTTAAAATAAATGATAAAGCAGAAGGAGAAAATTTTTTAATTGAAACTAATAAAGATATTTATATTCTTGCTTGGACAACAACACCTTGGACTTTACCTGGAAATGTAGCTCTTGCTGTTGGTGAAAATATGTCATATTGTTTAACTAAGGTTAAAAAAGGAAATGAAGAAAAATATTTTATTCTTTCAGAAGACATAGAATTAAACACTGAAACTGAATTAGTAAAAAAATGGGCAAAAGAAAATCTATACGAATATGAATATCTTGGACATATTATTTGTAATCAATTAGCTTCTTCGGATGTAAAAAATGATGGTTTGGTTGGTTTAGAATACGAACCTTTGTATCCATATCTATCAGAAAGTATTTCTGATACAGAAAAACCTAAGCTTGAAAAAGCTTTCAAGATTTATACTGCTCCATTTGTAACAACAGAAGACGGAACAGGTATAGTACATATTGCTCCAATGTATGGAGTAGATGACTTTAATGTTGGAACAGAAATTGGTTTACCAAAACATCATACAGTAGGACTTGATGGAAAGTTTTTATCAGGCACAGGATTCCTCGAGGGTAGATTTGCAAGAGATGAAGATGTTGCTGTTGATATTATAAAAGATTTAGCAAATCGTCCAACTGGTTCTTTATTGTTTAAAAAAGAAAAATACGAGCACTCATATCCACACTGTTGGAGATGTAAAACTGCGCTTATATA
>Ga0302284_1000340_pt1 | contig 22605 bp, 15 predicted proteins | sample III_Fen_E2_1_FD_198760 | JGI IMG/M metagenome (GOLD analysis project Ga0302284, IMG submission 198760) | Peat permafrost microbial communities from Stordalen Mire near Abisko, Sweden - III_Fen_E2_1 | ecosystem: Environmental > Terrestrial > Soil > Wetlands > Permafrost | place: Sweden: Abisko...
CCCCCCCACTCTGATCTTTTCTTGATTCTCAAACAAGAAGTGTTCATTATTTTCATGATTTCAGTGAAAAATAATTTAAGATTGAAAGCTTATTATCCAAGTTGAAAAGAAGAAGAAGATGTTAGGTGGCATTTGTATTTATCTTGGATTTGTTATGGAGATAAGTTACTCTGAAATAAAACAAAAGTGTCGACTAGAAAGGAACTTCTTAATCCTCTCTAAAAATGTATTTTTACTAAATAAGATAATATAAAGTGAATTGAAATAAGATGGCATTGTTGAATCCACAGAAAAAATAATAATTTCAAGAATTTGTGTGTAAAATAATTAGCATTTCCTTCTAAAAATATGACAAATAACATGTATTGTATGCTACTAAGCAAAGAAGAAAAAATGCTCATGAATCCGCAGTATATGGATCTGTGAGTGATTAATCAGGTCTAGAAGTCAAATGCTAAGCAATGTCTCTCTTGAAAACGATAGCTTTTAGAAGGGCGATTTTCTTCGAGACAAAGAGCTTCTCCAAGACTTCTGTGTACTTGTCATCAGTTAATTTTCCACCTTCTTTAGTGACGCCGAGTCTCTTTAAATCCATTTATTTATTTTTTATTTTGATATTCCTTTTGCTTTCTGTTTTCAATCAAATTATTTCAGTTTTTTATTCTTTCTTTTTTTTTTTGAGAAGATAAATGGATTTATATTACCATCCCTTAGCTTGAAATTCATAAACCAATAACAATAAATCCATTTTGCTCTCTTTTCTCTAGATTTTTGACTATTATAATTTGTGCTGATTATGCTCCTTAACTTTCATTTGAGCTTCTTCATATTTGATTTATTTTTAATATTTTTCTAAATATTTGTTTTTCGTTTTTATGACGATTTCTGATACAAATCGTTTGGAGAAGATATAAAAAAGAAGAGTTTTTTAAATTTTAATAATTTTTCTGAAATAGAGTAGAATCATACTAGTTATTACACACTTTTAGCTATTTTTATGTATTTACAAAGTTCTAAAGAACTATTATCTTCTGTTCTGGTTGAGGTAATAATAAATATTTTTCATCATATTAAATCCATTTTAAAGTTCGCAAATACAATCTACATAAGTATGAAATGTTTGCAACAAAAGATCTTAGCATATTTTAAGCGTACCTAGCTTGGATTTCATCAAATCAAAATTAAACCAGAATTTAAGTTGTTTGGTGGAATCGATTTGAATTTCGATGATAATCCCATTGGCTAAGAAATAAATTAATTAAAAAAACTTGTACTTCATTCGATAGTTAAGCAAACCAGATAAACATAATGGCAATTTCATTTCAGCACGCAACTAAGATAGCTTCTGTGATTGCCAGCATACTTCTGATCATTGTCGCAATCGTGTTCTTCGCGGGTGGCACAATTAACCTCAATAGGGTCATCCTCAACATATACTACATGTAATTTACAGCGATTCTTTCTGTCTTTACAGTTAAATCCATTGCACATTAATGCGCTGAAAGAATAATAAAACCTAATACTATTTACTGCTTAATAATTCTAGTATCTTTGGTGTGTTACTGGTGGCAGCAGAATTTCAAATAAAATATGTCCTCAAGAGCTTCAACCTTCTGTCAAACTATTTCGGCAGAGGCCTCTTCATTTTCTTGTAATATCTCTAGCTTAAAATTCAATGATGTAGAGATGCTCAAACGAAATAATTATTAGATATTTTTGTTGGATTCATTAATGCAAAATTACTAACAAATATTTGCTTGTTATTATTAAATTAGTATTGGCACTATTCTGCTAGACAGTGAGGACAATGGGGTGTAAGGAATAAAACGCATAAAGCAAATACAAATAAAGATTCACAATTATTTTTGATTTCAAGAAAAATATCATGTCTCATTTCTTTAGATTTATTGGTTTCTCTGCTTTTTGATTATTGTAGACTCTCCCTAATTATTGGAATCATACTCATTGCGACAGGTATCGCATATGAAGTAATAGGATGCTACGTAAATCAATAATAATCATACTTTGATTTCAGCATAATTTCAAAATCCTTACTCCTCTTGGGAATTGCTCCTTTTTCTTGATTATTTCGTTTCTAATCACTTGTTAATATTACATTAATCAAGGCAAGAAAATAAGAAGCAAATGATCTAACAAGTAAGAGCCCAGATGCTAAATCTCCAGCACCTTCAGAATGTAAAATCAGTTCTTTTAAGAATGCAAAGAAAAAATGTTTTTGAATTTAATGCAATTCAGTGATCTTTTTATGCTTTTAATTTTGATTCAACAGAGGCTGATATGGCCATAAAATGAAATTGGATGACAGAGAAGAGAAGAATTTATGATAAAATTAGTGGCATTCTAAGAAAAATAGATTATTTTAGCTAGTTTCGTTGGTTAGTAGCTACACCAATAATTAATTAATAATAATAATAATTCATTCATCAATTCTTTATTGCTTTTCTTCTACTTCTAATTCTCCTCCAAGTTGGACTTTCCAGCAGATTATTTCAGTGAAAAAAATAAGAATAGTGCTAATTACTTCAATTTTTACATAGATTAGCGATTTGTATAAATACAAATGCATTTATTCTTTATTTTCTTCTTACGCTGTTCATAGAATTGTCTTTTGTGTTGAGTATTATGTCCTTAACTAAGAATTCTATTGCTTCTTGTATAATCAAAATATCTTCACTGTATTGAATTGCAATTGATTTAGGGTCTATTTTTTAGTTTTTTAATTATTATAGTTTGATCACATCATCATTTTCTGAGTTTAATCAACTCGACTTCTTTAGAATTATATCTTATGAAATTTGCAATTGTACCTTTTGAACATCTAGCTAATTATTCAATGAAATATTCTCCCCTTGAGTACCTTTTTGAACTTCAGCTAACTGTCTGAAAAATCACTAAAACTTTTCGTCGACTTGGAATTATTTGATTTCTAAAGAATCGTTTTAAATCTTTCCAAATCAATTTTTTTTATTGCTGCTTGAATAAATATTATCAAAAAAAAAATAGAAACAAAAATTTTGCAATTCAAGCTTGGAATCTAGTTCTTTAAAAAACAAGAGCAACGTCAAAGAGAGAAAGATAGAGACAGGATAGGAGTTTAAAACATGCAGCAGAGTCAAGGGTAAATATTTTCAAAGATATAGAGTTAAGAAGGCACATGTAATGTTTGAAAATAACAGAAGTCAAAGCAGGTATCAAGATTTAACCCTCGTGAAGTTGAGCAGGAATAGTGTAGAGTTTCCTTACATTCCAGAAAAATATCTTCATTTCATTTTGACCATCACTAATGATAGCAATTTTCACATCGCGTATAAGGTAAAGGAACACACACACACACACACATAATCTTGAATATTGAAACTTTTAATGGAAAATACGCTAAACTATCAATTGTTGAAGCATTTGGAAGTGGATCATATTCATATGAGAACTTTCATTTTTTTTAACAACTAGTTTAAATCCACAAACCCACAAAGATATCTTGTGAAGCAAGATTAAAACATCATTGAACCACACAAAGAAGCTCGCATTAACTTCACCATGCATCCAGATGTAAGGAACAAAAATTAATGATAGAGCCATCAGATTGAGTGATTGTCTTACACTTTAGCTGATTAAAGACAAACTCAGCACATTTCGAGATAATTTCTAACTTGTAGTGGCAAAAATCTCCAACAGCGTAAATTATATTAATAATTATTTTGAGAAAACATTTATTTGTTACACTCTAGCAGATCATTAAAACCCTTTCGTTAGTGTTAAAATGAATCGATTTCACAGCTTTCTGTATGATGTGTTGGTGTAACACTTTTTGGTTTAAATAACAGAAAGAGACAATGGAGAATATTTTCAAGAAAAACAAGAATGTGATTGAAAGTCAAATGACGAAGTTACCAGTGAGAATCATTAATCAAAATGGAGCTATTTTGAATAATCAAAACAAATTAAGCCAATCAGGGTAGTCATTCTCATCGCCGGAGAGAAACAATGCAGTACTTAACAGCTGAAAAGAAGATGAAAAAATAAGATGATTATTCGTTTGATATTAATAGGTATTTGAGTCAGGATTCAACCAGGATCTAAAAAAGATTCCAGTTGATGTAAAAGGCGCTCAAAATCCTAACAATAAGTACAAATACATTTCATACAACACCTGATTACTAAGCGCAATTATCACATGAAAAACAAAACTAACTTCATAATATTTAAAGAGAAACAGATAAACTCAATGCCGAAAATAATGGAATTGCGAAAAATACAAAATCACAAACATAGGAGCAAGTCGTACCTGGATAAACACCATAAAAATCTAGTATTCTTTAATTTAAAAATAGATTTTTCTTTTTTCAAGTGAAGAATCTCCAAGCACAATGATTTTTTGTGCTTTTTTTTGATGATATTTCTAGCTAACAATTTGTTTAAAGAAGGGAAATCTCTGATTGTCAAGGCAGTAGCGGTAGGTCTTGGAATCGGAGTGGCTTTTTCATTAATTTAGAGTCTCTTCTCTGGAACCATTGAAGCAATTAATCCCCTGAATATTTGAAGAGATAAGAGAAGAGGTGAAAACAAGAATAATATAATGTTCATATCACAGGAAGGAACCCATGGTGAAAGAAGAAGAAAGAGATGAAAAAGCGGATACACTTTTGAGAATAAATATAATTGCACAGATAAGAATGAATAGCAATCAATATTAATAAAAATGCAAGTGTGTAGATTGCATGAGTAATAATAATAATTTTTGAAATCACACTCTTGCTATTAAGATCACAATTTTCATCAAGTTTTATGATATTCTTGTGATAATATTCTATCCAATTTATTGATGTTTTGCTTGGCTGTGTAATGGGTATCTTTGATTTTATGAAATAAGGATTATTTGCCTATGTAATGATACAAAATTGATCATCCGAAAATCGGACAATTTAAGCTTTCAAAAAAAAATAATCAATTCCAAAAATTACTTGCTAGTAGCAAGCATTCACACACAAACAGATTAATTAATACTACTACTAATAGCAAATTGAAGAACATGAGATCTTTTAATTCTCTTGTCTTGAGAGCTCTCTCATTTAAGACCAATAGTAGATGTTTGGCATAAAGTTTCAGATTTCGATTTAGCGATAAATCTACAGTAGGTACAGGTGCATAAGGGGTAGTCGCGAGTTCTTCAGAAGCTGTAAATAAACTGGCTGATCTGCAGAAAAGATTATCCAAACTCATAGATTCGAAGCATAAAGATAGGTATTTTGAGAATGAAGTACTCGAGAGCATATCGAAAATTGATGGTGATTCTCTAGATGCAGTTTTAACCTATCTCAAAGGCCCTTGGAAATGTGGAAAGCTGCCTTTAGCAAGAATAGTCTTGAAGGCAACTTCTCAGAATTACACATTGAATGATCTAGAAAGTACTACGATTTTAGCTTTAATGGATTAGCAAGCATCTCCTAAAAAACTCTCCGAATTCTTGGATGTCATAAAGTGTCTCCAAATTTTAAATGTTTCTGCGTTCCCTGAGCATCTCCTCAGCGAATTTCGACAATTATTGCAAAGTTCCAAGTCAGAATATGAGATCCTTTAGCTCTAAGAATATATTGAATTGCTATTCTCGATCGATCCTACAATCGAACTCAACGGTGTCATCAATGAAAAAGCAAAAGAAGATCTTTATGATTACAGCAAAACTGAATGGCTCTCAATCCTCAAAGTCTACAAGCTCTATGGATCTGTGGATATCGAGTTCGTGAAGGAATTCGATAAGGTGTTGCTAGGAGGAGGAAATAAGGAAGATATCCTAGATGTGTTTGATAATAATGTTGAATAATTAGAGAAATTCCTTGTGATTTGTGCAATAAAGGATTATAAGCCAAGAAGGTTAGAGGATTTGGAGAAAGCAATAGTCGAGCTAAGTGCTAAAGAAAGGAGATTAGTAGCTGCAGGGTATATCGAGAGAATCTAGTTCCTCAGAGAAGACATCTGCAATTTATTGAAATCCTCCCTCCAGAAAGCTTCTCTGACGGAGCATGAAATCCACGATATCTTGACAGCTAAACAACAAGGCGTGTCGATCAGTGCTCGTAAGGAGTTACTAAGGGATTTATAAGTCATTCCTGAATTACACCATGAACTTTCTGAAAGAGCAGCTGCAAAGGATGTCTCTTACGTGTTGCATTACATGAGACAGAAAGTAAAAGCTGAGTAGGAGGAGCTTCAAAACAGCAAAAACAATCTTCCAAAATTGCAGAACTATACCATTGAGGAGCTGTACTTCATAACTTTACTCGTTAAGCAGACTGATATGATGAAGAGGAACAGTGATTTCAAGCGATTAAACCTTCCTGGGATCATCACAACTGAAGAACAACACCTCGTTTAGGAGACTATGAATGCTGTAAATCGGTATTCACATGAAAAAGGATTTAAGCGAGCTAGCACTGTGAAGCAGTTTTTGATGGCAAATTGTATTAACGCATTCATGGGATTTGATAAATAATCCAAGGATTGCTGGAACGCTACTTCTCCAGGATCGTTGGGTTAGTTCTAAAGTGTCAATGCCCTTCCGTTGATAGCTCATTATGGATAACTAAACCCAGAAATAGCTTTGAATTTGCTTCCTATTTTTTCAACTTACATATTTAACAAATATATCCAGCGAAATTAACTCACTCTAAACGAAGCACTTGTTCTGATGCACTCCCTAACGAAGTTAAGTGCTATCTACAAAGAACACAATCTTAAATATCAAAGCAAAGAATTTGTTTATGCTTTTAAGACTGCTACAAGATTAGTCACGGATACGTTTTTGCGTAGAATTTACTCTGATTTTGATTCTGCTAAAGCCTCCAATAAACGAACTGAAAACCCATTCTTCGAGAGAGCTGAAGTCAATCATGTCAAAGATAAAAGCAAGGAGTAAAAAGAGAAAGCCCAAATCATTTAGAATCTGACAAATGCAGAGTTGGATTAAGTTCTTGAAGTATTTGAATTTGCCAATGAAATCAACGTCGGAAGCAAGGAGTTCTATGAAGCTGTGGATTCACTGATTTTAGTGTATTATGAGAAATTTAACAGTTCGTAAAAAGCTAGAGCAGCTTATTTGCTGTCAACACTGGAATGCAACAACGAATAGATTGAAAAACTAGTTGAAACTTCTATTGAAAAAGCTACGACAATCTCCCTCACAGAGTCAGTTCAGTAAGATTATCAAGGATTTTTGCAAAGATATTGAATTGTTTCATGATATGATACATGCAAATCACAATATTCTTTAAACTTTTGCCTTTTTTAATTTGTTATTTGAAGGTTCCTATCATATTTAACTGCAAGATATTGCCTGAATGAAGATCTCTGGAAGAAACTCATAAATGTAGTGGAAGGCAGTGACAAGACTAACAATCAAGCCTTACAACAACTTCCACTTCACCTTAAATAAACCCTCTACCTCACAAAAGAGTGTTTATATCTTGAATAAAAACATATTTCATTCTCATTATCCTCACCCACCATCGAAAGCTTACGAAAAGCCTTCGAAGATAAAGCCAGGGAAGAACTATCAATTCAAACCAAATTCTCTGAAGCCATTGGATATTTCCTTGTACGATTGGGATACTATTATGAAGCAAATGAGAAGGTTTCAATATTTATTCCGAGATATTCGCAACTCCAAACAAGAAGTGTAATCTTAATCTTGGATAAGTCATCCTTTGTCGGCGATACGAAAGCTCAGAGAGCTAGTGTGTCTGTTATGATCAGAATGCTCACCAAGCTCGATTATAAGCTGAAACTCATGAATGTGTATGATTGGGCGGGCAAAGAAAAACGTTCAGAGAAAGTTGTATACTTGAGATCGAAGGTAAAAGGGATGACCTTTGACGCAGAAAAGCAAAAAAGAAAGAGCTATTTTAACTTCTGATGTATGCATGCATGTGAAATTACACATGTTTCTTTGTTAGTTTTGGAAATGTGATTACCAATTTAAACGTATTTAAAAAAAACAATAAATTGAGAACAATTCCTGGATAGCGTGGAAGTATTTCATCTAAGTTGTTAATCAAATTGCGGGAAGAAACAGGCATATATATTAGCCACGAAGATAGATGTTAAATTAAAAAGATCAATTGATGCTTGTTCGATTGGATTAATTTGTTTTTTCAAAAGATCCAAACAATTAAGATATTTTGCACATTTCTGATGCAACACCGATACCCAAAACAAATAGCATGTGCACTTTTGATAATCATATCCTTATTCGGTAGCCTTTGTAGCTGTTATAAAGTAAGATTTCCATGAGAGAGAGAGGGAATTATTCTCCCTTGTTTTGTCCTACAACATGATCTTAAAACAAAAAAAATATTTTTGTATTTTTAGCAATGGGATGCAGAATCAGCTGACAATGTTAGGGAAGGGTTCCGAGAAGTATTTGAAGAGTCATTGCAACTAGATTATTCTCGTGGGATGTTCAAAATCAATGTATAATCTCAGCTCTTAGTTCGTGGTGAGAAAATAGGCTCTGTTTCATTGAAGCGCTGCTTAACTCCTTTGCATTCATATCCTATTCGAGAATCAGTTGAAAGAGCTTTAAACGATGAATTCAAAGTCAACGATAGTCGGATAATTTAATCTGTCCATATGATACTACTAATCCTGTCCTTGAAGTCAGAGACTGAGTAGCGACATTTCGTTGCAGAAGAAACAGAATAATAAGCTGATTTTAGATTCCTTCAAAATTATCTCCAACTCGAGTCCTTCAGTGAAGCATCTGCAATATTCTGGGATGACAAATAACTTTAGAGTCTTTCAAAAAAGCTTTATGCATTTGATAGGCAAGCTGCAGAAGCGAGAAAATAATAGGAATCTGAATTGTTAGCACTGGTAGAGAACTTAATTTCAACACTAACAACCAGAGAATCAATTAGACTCTCAAGAACTGATTTTTCCTAAGCTGAGATCTTCAAGGCAATAGCACTGCTACAATAGAACACCTTGTTTCTAGCTTATAACTCTGCTTCACCGCTATTCGCTAAAGAACTTCCCGTGCTGCCAGTTATCATCCCATATCTTGAGTTCATTCGTAAGATTGTTACAGACATTTATTTAAAAAATCAAGATAAATCAGAATTTCTTGTTGAACATCTGATTGGTAGTTTTATTGTCAAAAACACAAATACTTTTTAGCTTAAGGTCCACAATCGAAGTAGTAGATCACAAGAAGAATGTGTGCTAGCAAATCAGAAGGAGAAGAGAGGATACGGATTATTGACGAATAAGTGTTTATCTACAGTGATTGCGATTTCCTTAGTGGCGAGCCATTTTATATTCTCCCTAGGTTTGAATCATCTCTCCATTAGCTCATGCATTTCGGGTTGGATTTTCAAATACAAACATAAATTATAATCATTGTGCATTTTGTAGGTAAGTCAGTGAGAATATTGATGAAGATACCCTCTTGCTGAGCTTACAAAAAGGGAAAATATTTCAGCTATCTTGGCAAAACAAAATTGCTGCAACACTTTAAATCAACCCTGAAGGAACTTTTAAGCTTAAAGCAAATGAAATAAACTATGAATTGCTTAGATTGTTATCGCTGAAGCAATATTTGGCGAGATTTAAAAAAGAAGATTTGTTGCCTTCACGGAAAGAAATCGAATAGATTTTAGAAGAAGATGAATCGCTCACGAAATTAGCTAAGAAAGGTGATCCCAAATTGGATTTGATTTGAAAGGATTATTTCTTCTTGTTCTTCTTTTCTGAAAACTTAATTTTTTCCATTTTTTAAAAGATTACTTAGTTTTATTGGAGGAAATGGTCGGCAAGGAAAGCAAGTTAAGTGAGGATTGGTAGAGAAGTGCATCTTTTAAATATCGAAGATAAGACAGCAAGGAAATATTTGAAAAAAGTATGCTCATGATGAGATTTTACTAACGAAGAATCTTAGAATCTCAGATTATGCAGCTTCAAAAATATTTATTATATGTCAGCATGGTCAGCGATATGAAGCAGTTCCTGTGATTAAGAGCAACAATAAAAGTTCTCTCATGAAAAAGAAAGCAACAAGGATATCTATCAGCTGTGGATGTTGTTATTCTTGATTTTGGAGAGATCGATTTGAAAAAAGTGTTTTTTGTAGCACATTGTTTGGTTATCCTAATCGGATAATTGGCGGGAGTAGGTGAATTGGTTGAATCATCAGAATAATTCGAAAGAACTTGATAATATTTTTCAAAAAATATATTGAACATTTTGTGAATTGAAAACAGCATCCTATTATTATCATTATGGCTACTTCTGATTACCGTGCAAGGACTGAGCAGCAGATTCAGATGCATGTGAGTAATCTCATTAGTCTAATGACAGGTTTCGATGAGACGGATTAAGAGAATTTTCAAATCGCTGAAGATTACATCCACTCAAATATTCGAAACAATAAATTTCTGTCAGTGGATAAGTTTAAGGTGACTAGGGAGCTAAATGGAGTGCAAGAAAAGATGATGATCCATTCTTAAGAAGCCAAGGCGCTGCGACTGAAGTAGCAAGTTGAAGTGTTCATGAAAAGAAGGCTCAAGCAGCATACTCCGGATATTCATTATGCGATTTTACATTTCCTGCTGCTGATGTCAAACTAACCACTAGACAGCGATTACGAGCAAGACAGTAATGAAAACTTGCAAGGAAAGCTAGAATCTCATCAGTTGCATTTAAGAAACCCAAAGATAGGGGATTAGGAAAGAATGCTGGAAGATTCGTTGAATAACAGTACGAAGAATAATAACGATAATTATGAGATGTTTTTTGGGAGAAACAATAATCAGAATGAAAAAGATAATAAATAAGAAAATGAATCAGAAGAAAATAGCTAATCAGAGGATGATGAGGATGAAGATGATGATGAAAGCGAATGGAGCTAAGATGGAGAGGAAGAACAAGCATAAGAATAGTAATAAGGTTTAGAGATCGAAGATGAATCGAAGAATGTGTCCAGTAGTAATATGCTCCAAAACAACAGCAAGATTAACCAAAATAGCTCTAAACCTTCTTTCAAATCAACACTGCCTAACAATCGTAGCAATAATAACTTTACTAACAACAATGCTAACAACATCTCGAATCTCCTCGATAAATCCACTAACAGCAGAAATATGAATCTCAATAATGTTACAACGATCAGTCAAAACATTACCAACAACAATTGCAATGCCACTAATGCATTGGACAACAATAATCAGAATAACTTAAGCATGTTCTTTGGTGGATTTCCGACGAATTAGTCATTCTGGAACATTGCCCATCAAGCACAGAAATACCAATAAAATTCATCAACTCTTCACAGACGAAGCTACGCGGAACACCTAAGTGAATAGCAGTAAACTGAAGAAGAAAGCATGCTTTTCAGAAGATAACGATAATTCAGCAAAAATGATTTGTTTAGTGATGCAAACTGCTTGTCGACAGTCTATGAGCAATTCATAAACTAGCAATCAGCTGGAACTTAAGAGTTCGCCTGGGTTTATCAGACTCGCACGGAGAGATCAGTCTTAAACGATGTGATATTGATGCTTTAAGGATAATCTAATTTGACATTCACACTTGCAGAAAATGTAGATAATGTCTTAGAGAATCATAATGACATCAATGGAAAGTAGAATCAGGATAAAGATTAGCCTGCGCCTTAATTTAAACTAACAAGGAAGATCTAATTAACACACTTGACTCCAGGTGCATTGGAGAATATCTTGGATACTTTCATAGAATTCGCTAATATTTTGCAAGAATTCACACATTTTCATGGTTTCTATTAGAGAATGGAGATAAATACAACATTTCAAGCATTTTTGCATGCGATTTAGAAATATTTCTCAGACATAGCACTGTTTCTGAACGATTTCTAGCTTGTGTTTCTGCATCAATCAGGATAAAGTGAGATAAAAATGGAGAAAGAGATGATATGTTTGTGTTAATTTTATTTTTATTTTTATTTTGTTCAGTGCAAAGGAAAGAATTAGAATGTAGTATTTCAAAGCAGCATCATGAATTAATCGACAAGAGAGCCTCACTTATGGAGTTGTTCAAAGGAATCAGAGAACATATGCCTCTTGCAAAGTCTATGATGAATTCTTTGAAAAGTGTTATTGAAATATATACCAAAAATCAAAATAATAAACATAATAAAAATAAGGAAGATTCAATGCAGGTCGAAGGAATAGGATAAAATGATAATAGCAGTAGTAATACTTCACTTTCAGGGATAATATCGAGTAAATTGATAGATTGGAGCTATGAGTAGCTGCAATCTAATTATGGATAACTGAAATCAAAGGAGATTTAATCAGCTTGTGAATCAATTTTTCTTGCTTCGATTTCACCTTATCTAACAATACTTAACGATTGGCTTCATGGTGGGTTTTTCTATGATAGATATTCGGAGTTTTTCATCTAAAATAATCACCAAAGTCATTGGAATAATAGTAAATAAATGTAGAATCTACAGGAACAGCAGGATATGCATACAATTCAGAAATACCAGCATATCGATCACAAGATTATTTGGAATGCTGATTACTCTCTCAGATTAGATGTATGTTTTAAATATCAATTCTTTATTCTCATGTTGTTATCTTTTTTGATGTTAGGAAACAGGCAACCCAGTTACACCAGTATTCTTGAAGAAATATCAGAATACCATCCTAGAATTAGGAAAAGCTGTTAGGTTAGTAGGGTATATTGCCCATGAGCATCACCACCCTCATTAGTCATCCTCAAAGGTTGTTGAGCATGTAAAAGATATTCCTTTCAGCTTGGATTAGTTTTAAGATTTAATGATTTCATTGTTCAAATTGTAAAAAATTATTTTTGTTTCTTTTTTGAAACAACTTAGCTTAAACTATGTGATTTAAAACAAGAGCTGTCTGCTTGCATAAATGATGCTCTCAACAAGATTTAATTAGCTTAGAAAGATGCTTAAATGAGGGATAGTTAGAAATAATTAGAAACACCAAATGAAACACAATACTAAAATTTTTAAAATCCTTTTGAATTATCTAATTCAATGCCTTCAACTTCTATCAGTGTACAAAATCTTAGTAATCTCAGCATATCCAAGATCCTTCAAGAACGTAACAAGAATAAGTAGATCACTAATCCCTCCAAGAATTGTTTAGGGTATTGCACTTCAAGCTAAAGTATTAATAGTAAATCGCTTGTAATGGATGCGCCTGAATCAGCAATGGTTATTGAGAAAAAGGACAATCCATTTGGAGTATTAGATTTAGAAACAAGTTTGCTTAGCCACTCTTCGTCAGTCTTTAGCCTTTAAGATTCATTCTTGAAAGTAGTTATCCCATAGCTTTAGTAAGAAAAAAATGCTAAATCAATCACAGAAGAATTGCAGGCTCCTTCAGAAGAGAAATCTAAATTAGAAAACGATATTAATATGAAGAAAAGTGATAAGATTTGGAGGGAAAAGTCTCCATCTTACTCATAATCCTCAGCCTCATTTTCTTTGGTGTTTGATTTATCTTTTTCCAAGGTTTTACTGGAATTAGATGATAAAGTACAGCGTCATTTAAATGGTATATTATTTGAAGATTTCAAGCTCCTTGAATACTTCGAAGCGTTTCGAGTGATTTATTTTTATGAAGACGGTCAACTCCAAGCTGATTTCTTGAATTACGTCTTTGGAAATCTGGAAACATACAATACACTCTAAAACCCTTCGAGTCTAAAATCACATTTCAAGGAATTACTGCACAATAGCAGGCATCCTTTTTTACGAAAATTAACGGATAATGTAACTGTGGAGATATCGCAGGATAAGATTAATAACGCACAGCTCAAGGACCTTAAAATTATGTTCACAGCACCATATCCTTTGGATGTTATTTTCGATTAGGATAGTCTGTTTTTGTACAACACAATCTACATGTTCCTACTTTAGATTAAGAAATCAGCTCATTTCTTAGCTGAAAAAAAGTAAGTTTGGTTTTGTTAAGGAGATTCTGGATAAGAAAATGATTTCGTTTTTGGTTTTTGAAAAAATAGTTATTATTTGAAGAAAACGAGGAAAAGACATCTTTTTAGTAAGGCTCATTCAGGCGATATGGAAGAGGAAAATAGTAATAACAGTGGAATTGAAGAAGATGATAGAGTGGATAGTTATGAACGATCGATTCTAGAGAGAAGAATTGACAAGTGCATGCGTTAATTATGTTTACTTTAACGTGAGCTTCTGCATGCAAGTTAAGCACTTTCCTATTAATCTTTTGAAACTGTCTTGAGAGTGAATACAGGGAATTTCTTGAACTTGATCAAATAAGAACATCGAATCAGCAAATTCATCGAGGCGCACAAAGCTTACCTTAAATCTATCGCTGATTTGTGCTTTCTTTCGAAAAACAATGAGCACATTTTCTCAATAATTTCAAATCTCTTGAATCTGTGCTGTAACTTCCATGCAATTGTTTGTAGACTAGAAGCTATTGAGACTTTGGATATAAACACAATTCGTTCGGAGCTGAAGAGAATCGAAGAAGATACTATAAATTTAAAAACGATGATCTCTAGACATGTCACTTTCATAATTAAATTTTTAATCAATTTCGAGACGTCCGGACTTAAACCTGAGTGTAAGCAAAAAAGAGAAGAAGAGGGGGAGGGCAGAGTTGGGATTTGAATTCTGAAATTTAGTAGGGGAAATCTTAATTATTTGATTTTTGTTTGGATGATTAGGGATGCCATTATGTCAGTAGCTCGATTTCAATAAATACTATATCAAAGAAGAAAATTTGGAAGAGAAACTAGCTTGAGAGATCAAAATAATGAATAGCTCTGAAAATATATTTTGATTACTTTGCATTTTCCTTTTTATTTGTAAAAAATGACTAATTTGAAGAATTATCTGAATAATATTTGAGCTTAAAAATGAAATAGGACAATTATTTGAATAATATTCAGCTTAAGGAATACCAAGAAAATGACATGGAAATACAGATTCCACACTTTGAGGGGATTCTCTTAATTTCACCTTGTGGAATATCATTTCTTGGTGGTTGATGATTTGCTGTACTTGGAAGTGGGTGTGCCGTGAGAAACACCAGACTTTGGAGAGTGTGCAGCTGTGGATAACGATGACCCCATTGTATTTGGTTCATCACATTTTGAAGGATTGTGCTTCATTGATTTTTCAATGTTCATTTTGTTCACGGAATTGCAGACAGGGGAGTTTTCTTCACCAACATCGCAACTTTCTTCGTAGTCTTCTTCCTTTTCCTTGCGTTCTTCGTTGCCACCAAACTAAGAAGTGTTGTAACTATTCTTGATGAGCGTAGCTTTGAACAGAGAATTGTTGTTAGATTTTCTGTTGGAAGGTGTGCCTGAAGCGTTTTAGTCAATGCTGTCAGAGCGACCTTTATTGAAGATGCTTGCTCCAGGGCCTGATGCACCGCCTGTGCTTTTTCTCTCGAAATTTGTGATTGATGTGTTAGAGGAACATGCAGAGAGAGAGCCAATAGTATTGACGTTTCCATTCAAAGGAAGTTTACCAGTTGAGTGAAGAGCTAGAGATCCAACCATCTCCTGGGAGTCCATTTGTTTATTTCGTACATTAGCAAGGAATTCTACTTCATATGATCCTAGATTACCACATTGAATTTCTTAATTTAGTGAGTCCCCTTCTAAATGCAGGAAGGCATGCTGCAAGCATTTAGTTGCTGACAATCTAATTTCTGGGCGAGGATCAAGCATTTTCTTGAGTAAATCTTTGGCTGAGGCAGATACTTTATCAAACTCTGGTAGATCATAACGGATCTCACAAGACTTATTTGCACGAAGAATCTGCTTATAATCCTTGCCTTAGAAAGGTTATTTGCCTATCAGCAAAAGATAGAAGATGATTCCAGCGGAGAAGATATCGCACTGAGTGGAATAAAATGGATCTCCTTCCTATTTTTTTTAAAAGACCAAATGAGTCAGGGAGGGTAATAAAGGGGAGGTATAATATAATTTCAGAAAGACAAACCACTTTGAAATGTAAGGAGTAATTTTTTTGGGTGGAGTTAAAAGAATCGTTACATAATTTGAAAAATTTTAGGTGGGGGAAGGGGGGATGAGAAAGAGAGATAGATAAGAATTTTATTTATGTAACTCGAAATTGATCCTTTTTTCTCTCTTTCTCAGAACCTCCGTTCTCAAATAATAAAGTGGGAAAAGCTTAAAGTATGCCATTTTATTGGGAATCATTTGCCATTCGAAATAAAAATACTATGGTTCTCAGCAATTCGCATATCTTGGGAGTGAGGTAAAATCATTTACTTATTTGAAATTTTTTATAAAAATAAGCTAGTTTTTTCTGTTATCTTAAGAACAGAAATTGTTTTACCTTGTAAAGGAGTACTTCGGGGGCAACAAAACCTGGAGTTCCACACCTCTTGAAAAGGATGTTCTCTATGTCAATGCGTGTTGCAAGGCCAAAGTCTGCTACGACGATCTCAGAATCAGAATTCTTAGACTTCAGGAGCAGGTTCTCAGGTTTGAGATCCCTGTGCATAATATTCTTAGAATGGAGATGCTCTAAAGCTAGGACGAGATTGCGAATGAGCACTCGAAGTTCTTTTTCATTAATAGAGCCTTTTTCTCTAATTCTGTGTAAGAGTTCTCCTCCATTGAGTAGATCAACAACAAAGTAAATGGAATTTGTGGTTTCGTAGACTTCATAGAGACGAATGAGATGGTCACTATTGAGTTAACGCATGATGGAAATCTCGTTGATAAGAGATTCTTTTCCTTTGTGTTAGTTTGCCATGAATTCCTTGTTGAATGCTTTAATAGCATACTGAATGTTTTATGATTTCTTTGTTGCTAAGTACACCTTTGCAAATGATCCCTTACCTATCATCTTTGTTACAATGAATTCCTCATGAAAAGTGCTTTGGATACAGCGGTAAATCAATACATTCTTCCAATTCTTGAACTGGAGCGAATCCCCAGTGTAGATTTCAAACTACTTCCCGTTTCGAGAAAACCTAAATCCGTGTACCCCAGATCCTCCATTCGAAGAAGGAGAAGACACTTTCTTCTCTAAATTGGAGTCGACCTGCTTAGCATCACTGATGTCTGTCAATAGGTCCATTTTTACACAAGTTAAATCCATGAACCCTGCTACGACATCGTTTTTCTTCACTTAATAAAGCCCTTCTTCAGTTAAAAGGTAATGAACCATCTTAGCTTTTCCAGCTTTCTTCGATCGCTTGAAGAATTGATTGCAGAGATACACATTCTCTAGCTAATTTGCATTGCGGACTGATACTACAGGATCCCATATTTTTTTCTGCAGTTTTCCTTAATCGTCGTCGAAAAATGATGCTGGCTTCATTGGTCCTTCACTAGCAAATAAATCAAATATTTCTTACACATGCAAGCGCATCCTCCCTCAATATTTACCTAAATTCTTGTCAAGTTTATTTTCAGATGGGTTGTTTAAGGCAATCTTCTTCTGTTCCCTTTCAACTGACTGCTCGCGGTGCTTGCTTAAAGGTCAAATAAATATATTTTTTTCTTTTTCTTTTTTTTTCTCTCTCTCTCCCGCCCCCCTTTTTTCTCCTGTCTCTTTTTATCTATGATTATTTCCTCTTTCATTTTAAGCTCTTCTCTCAACTTTCTAAAAACATTACTTTATTCAAGAGTTTAGTTAGTCCATCTTCCCTAGTTCGATTATCCACAACGTCTATTTAAAACACTGCCCGAATTTAAATTTTCAATAATTTTTTTTAATATGCATATTTATATTTTTAAAAGTAATTGATTTGATATTTCCAAACAGTAGATTCTTTGATTATAATTTTTTGTTATTTTACACATTCAAATATGGAGCTTAGCAAAAGCATTTTAAATAGTTTCAGGCTTCTTGCAGAATGCCATTCTAAAAAGATATCTACCAGTATATTCCTTTAAATTGTCTGGCTTTTTTTAGATAAAAAAGCTTGACAGAGGAATTACTGAAACACCTCTCTCAATCGCGAGATATTTTGCAAAAGCCATATCAGGAGTTACTTCAGGGTTTTCAAGCTCATCAAATGTGCAATTTATTGGGATATCTCCTTCTTCTACGTTTTCAATATCCAAAAAGAAGTATTTTTTTGGTATTTTAGGCACAGCTTCTTGAATATCTCCTATGATAAAGAACCCGCCTTCTGCAACTGTTAGCTTAATAGGGATGTCTATCTTTGAGAAATGGTCAATCAGCATGTTTCTATTACTCTCGAATCTCTTGAGCATATGTTTGAAATAACTATCCTCTGTGTTTAGATAAGGTTTCTCTGCTTCAGCGAGTGCTTTTGCAAATCCAACTTAACTTGGTCTGTGCACGCAATAGGATATAATAGCATGGGCTGCTCTCACAAGCTTGATGAGATTATCAGGTCCAATGCAGAATCCGACTCTCCAACCTGTGGCACTAAACATTTTACCTAGCGAATAAGTTGAAATGGTTCTCTCGAACATTCCTGGGAGGGTAGCAAATCGAACATATTCTCTTTGATCAAACACGAGTGTCTCATAGACATCATCAGATAAGACTAAAACTTTAGGGAACTTTTCTAAGATTTTAGCAATTCGCTCAAGTTCTTCTCTAGTGAAAATCTTCCCAGTTGGATTATGCGGGGAATTTAATACTATCATCCGTGTGCGTTCGTTGAAAAGACTTTCTAGTTCTTCGAAATTAATTGTCCAGGGGTGGGTACCGAATTCCTTTGGTTCAATGAAATCAGTAGTGACAATCTTCGCTCCTAATAGGCGTGCTTCCTTCAGATGTACCTCGAAAAATGGCTCAAAGACGATAACTTCATCGTTTGGATTCAAAAATGTTGAGTAAATATCATAAATCACACCTGAAGCTCCAAGTCCAACACATACATTCTGAGGTAGAATCTCTCTCTCAAACACCCTTGTGTATCGTTTAGCTATTTCCTACAACAAAAGGGGATGTCCTCCAGTGAGACTGTACTAGTTTTCTCCTGAATTCATGGCCTCACATGTGTGCTTGAGTAAAAACTCAGGTGTTTCCCAATCTGGAAATCCTGAAGCCAGATTCACAGTCTTATATTTCATAGCAAGAGAGATGATGGTATCGAAGATTGTTGGAGTCATCTGAGGTGCCAACAAGTCAGATGTAGATATTTGAGCCTTCATTTTAGAAAATGTCTTAGGATTAGAAGAATAAGTTATTTTTAAATATTTTTGAGAATTAATTTAATTTTTTAGTTATCGAGAATGCTAGATCGATTGGGATTTTAAGCAAGGAATATTCAGCAGTAAAATGAAAGACCAAAATTAGATAGCCTAGAACGAATGATAGAAAGTTTTTCATTAGTAATCAAGTTTTTAAATCCAAATCAATCCCATCAGATACTGACTATTCTAGATGGTAAAAAAACGTTAGTAATAACTGAAATTTTCTTGTCGGACTAAGATTTTTTTAAAATAAACGTTAAAATCTAAACAATAATTGCATTATTATAAGTTGTACTCCTTGAGTTGTTGATATTTTTTAGTATTTTGTAATGGCTCAAATATGCAGCCTATCAAAAGTTGTTTGGGAAATGCTCTTGTCTTCTACAAAGCGAGATTCTGAAAAGGTATCTTCCCAAGAAATTATTAAAAAGTTTTATGCTTTTTCAATATAGAAGGGTTTTTTCAGAGGGGAGAGGGAAATTAGCAGTACTTGGTTTAATCACTGATATATTTTTGAGAAGGTGAGATCTGAATAGAGTAACGTCATAACCCCCATGATTCATTAAATTAGCAGTTTAGTTGGGAGATCGGGAAATTTAACTGTTCTGTTTCTGTTCTTAAAGACATTTTAGACTTTTAGGGACAGTATTTTGGATGTTTTCATTGTAAAGTATCCTCCCTCTGGAACAGCCATTTTATGCAGATTATCAATCTTTAATGAAATACTCAGGGATTATCTTTCTTATTAGTTAAAAGTAACTATCCTCTGAATCCAGATACGATTTGTCTACCTCTGCTAATAATTGAAAAAACAATCCAAATTTAGAGTTAATAAAGAAAAGATGACGATTGTATGGTTAGCTCACTAGTTTTATTAGATATTTTGGATGAATACAAAGTCACCCCTACAACTTATCCAAATAAATGATTTCCTCTAGAAAAACAGATCACATTAGTATCTCAAATATCCCAGGGAAGGCATTAAAAGTGGCAAATATTCTAGCATTATAAATATGGATTCGTAGTATAGTATATACAATAACAGGGAATTTAAGATAAATTGAGATCCTTTTTACGTTTCATGAATGGACATCTTCTCAGTTAGGTTAAGAGAAAAATTGATTATTTTATTATAAAAATTATTATTATTAATGTTATTTTTTATTCTTTTCATAGAAAGCTTCAAAAAAATGGCTGGTTTCAAAAAGAAGCATGAATCATTTCCACAACTTGAAAAAATATCACTTTCTTGGTATAAAACTGTAAAAATGGTTCAAATGCATGTTAATTTAGTTGACAATATTTAAAAATCAACCATTTTAGAATCATCATAATTTGATTCATTACTGCTCAAATGTTATAATTAACAAAATTTCCCTCCAAAGCGTTTGAAGAAAAATTAGCAAATTGTAATCAGTAACAATGACTGCCCTGCTCTTTTTCTCTCAATTATTTAAAATCCATGTTTGATAATTAATTCTGATCTCCCAAACCAAAAATATTGAAGCTACTTCTCAACTTAATATTTCTCAGCTAATCTAATAATTATCTTGAAAAACTTCCGAAAAATAAGAAAAGTAAGTAGAACTAAAGACCTTTCATTTTTCCAATTTCGAGAGTTATTAAATATAAATTTTTAGATAGAAAGCACAAAAGAATAAATCTAGTTTGAAAGATAGATAAACCAATTGGATTCTTAAAAAGACATGCAAATATCAAGATCGTTAATCAATTATCTTTAAAAAATGGTATTTTTATACAAAACATATTAAACAACTTATTTTTACTTTGTTGATGCTAAAACATCCAAAAAATCAATTGTTTTTTGTTTTTGTTGAATAGAAGTCATTTTAAAATAGCATTTAAAATCAATAAATTGACTTCAGCGAATGAAAAATAATAAAGTTAATTAGATCATATGAAGATTTAATTAGAAAGAGTCTTCCTATTGAGTCAAAGGAAAATCAGCTTTAAACTCAGAGACAGTGGTAGAATCAGATTCTAAATCGAAGTGGATCCATATGAAGTTCTATTTTAAAAATAAATTAATTCAATAATTTTGTCAAGTCATTTAAGAAAATTTATAGGTATCTCCAATCTTTTTTTAAAAAAAACACATTAAAGAGTTATTTTTTTACTGAGAGTAAAGACAGTATTAATGCTATGAGATTCGTCTAATAAATCAGGATATTCTTCAGCTATGCTAAGGATTAGTGTTTCCATCTCAGATTGATTCCGTCGAGAGCTTCTGCCAGTTAATTCTTACTATAATTCATCTATTCCCTCCATTTATTCTCCAGTTTTACTCTCAAAATTATGCGCAGAATTCAGTTAATTTTAAAAATGGTTTTGCTTTGAATTCTGCTTTATCTACCTTGGATCATCTGCAATACTTTTAAAAAACTTAATTGGAATAATATTCAACGAATCTGGCTAGGTTTTCGACGGGATGCCATCAGAAAGGGCATCACATGACATAAAGTTCATTCCTAAAGAAGCTTGTTTCTTAGGCGGGTCTTTAAATGCAATTATATCTGGATTTACATAATTACTGTCGCTATCTAAATCAACGTATTCTCGAAGAGTGACATTCTTTGCGAGCTTTCCTGTTTTAAATTTTAAATTATACTCTTCTTTGCTGTGGAAGATATCTTGAATATTCTCTTCTTTCATTTGATAGTCATTGCTGATAATATGAGGTGGCCTGAAATTCAAATAATCAAAAGAAAAGATAAAAAACGAAGCACTGTGGAATTTAAAATTCACTACTTTTGTTTGATTTTTGTAAATGTTTTTTTACCAGAAATTACTTTGGAGATTCTAAGCTGTACCATGATAAGTATGTTCGATTTGTGATGGATTGCAGTGCTTAAATAAAGGTTTAGGTTCTCCGTTACTAAAAAAGCTAATTTTCCTTATTGTAGATTCTTCCAAAAATCCTTTAATAATCCGATAAGGGATAAATATCGAAGATGGGGTATTAACGACATATGTAGCAAACATTCTGCTCCTGTAGTTGGAAGACAAGTAATTCATAATCTATTTAAGGCCTGAAATCGGAAGACTTGCAAGTCCAATGTCTCCAAGATCAAGAATTACAACCCAATTTTCAATCTAAAAAAAGTAGAAGAATGAAACTAAATATTTTAAAATAATTATTTAAACGCTATTAATATAACAATAATATTAGCATTTAGCTCATTTACTTATCCAGGTAGCATCATGTTGCTGAGAATGAATTCGAAGAATAAGGTCATACTCTGTAGGATCAAATCTATTTTCATCTTTCCAAAAAAAGAAATTCCAATAGTTTCAGTTATCATTTTATTCCTTACATGCTTAAAGTCAAATCTTCTGACATTAATAATG